>Ga0209125_1001431_pt1 | contig 22298 bp, 19 predicted proteins | sample BarGraIncub1131A_FD_184503 | JGI IMG/M metagenome (GOLD analysis project Ga0209125, IMG submission 184503) | Arctic peat soil microbial communities from Barrow, Alaska - Barrow Graham LP Incubations 11-31A (SPAdes) (version 2) | ecosystem: Environmental > Terrestrial > Soil > Wetlands > Peat...
GAGTGTTAGTTTTCTAGGGTTTTTGATGGGCCCGCCATTGATCGGATATATTTCTCAAGCCGCCGGTTTACGCTATTCCTTCGCTGTAATTGGGGTTTTCGGTTTGGGTATTACCCTTCTCGTTTCGAAGATAAAAGCATTGCAGAATTAAATCAGTTCGGAGTATCCATCCCATTTGGTTGTGGAAAACAACCATTTCTGGCAAGGGAAATAAATTTCTTTTAACTTTGCTTTCTCAAAACACAAGAAGCCAAATCAATTTATGACCCCTAACAACACCGTTGTAGTAACCGATCAGCTTGAAAATGTGCTTGCTTTAAGCATGGCGGCTTTCCCGGAGGATAAACTCTTTCTTGTTGTAGATCAGAATAGTAACCGCTTTTGCCTGCCACTGATGTGTGATACGCCAGGCATTGAAAAGTTTAAGAAAATTGTGATTCCTGCCGGGGAAGAGAATAAAACATTGTCTTCTGTAGAACTTATCTGGTTTTTTTTGAGTCAAAACGGAGCCGACAGGAAATCGTTGGTTGTGAATCTTGGCGGAGGCATGGTCACCGATTTGGGCAGTTTCGCGGCTTCGACTTTTAAAAGGGGTGTTCAGTTTATTAATATTCCCACGACTTTGCTGGCGCAGGTGGATGCTTCGGTGGGAGGTAAAACAGGGTTTAATTTCAATGGGTTAAAGAACGAGATAGGCGTGATCAATCAACCACTTCAAGTCATTATCGACACTCGTTTTCTAAATACCCTTGACCAGGCAAACCTATTATCGGGCTATACAGAGATGATCAAACACGGATTGATTCATTCTCAGGATCATTTGACAGAACTTCGGAAGTTTGACCTTCATCAACCTGATTTCCACGTTTTGAAACAAATGATTTCGCATTCTGTTTTGATCAAAAATTATTTTGTGGAAAAGGACCCTCATGAGAAAGGCATTCGGAAGGCCCTGAATTTTGGTCACACCGTCGGGCATGCCTTCGAGAGTTTCTCCCTGAAACATTCCAATCCTCTTCTGCATGGTCATGCGGTTGCTTTTGGGATGATCGTTGAGCTATATCTTTCTCAGGTAAAATGCGGTTTCCCGGTAGGTGAGATGCAATCTCTTTCCTCCTGGCTGATGTCTGTTTATGGAAAATATCAGATCAAAACCGAAGATTATATATGCCTGTTTGAACTGATGGGACATGATAAGAAGAACGAAGGCAAGCGAATCAATTTCACCCTTCTCCCTTCGGTCGGTGAAGTTGAGATCAATCAAAACTGCAGCCAACAGGAGATTTTTGAGGCATTGGATTATTTCAGAAGGTTAAACAACGACAGATAGTATGAATGCCCTTCTGACCAAAGCAGACCAGACAATTAATGGAGAAATATCGCTTCCTGCTTCCAAGAGTATCAGCAACAGAATGCTGATCATTAACGCGTTGAGCTATTCTCCTTATCCCATTCAGAACCTGTCTGATTGCGATGATTCTGTCTTTATGAACCAGGTTCTGCAATCCAATACTAACCGCTTTGATATCGGTCATGCTGGCACCGCCATGCGCTTTCTTACGGCCTATCTTTCCAAGATTGTCGGGGAGTGGCATCTGACGGGTTCCGAAAGGATGCAGCAAAGACCCATTTCTATTCTTGTGGACGCCCTTAGAAAGATGGGTGCGCAAATTGAATACACCGGCGTGGAAGGCTTTCCACCTTTAAAAATTACAGGCACTGCCTTAAAAGGTGGAGTGATCGAACTGGACGGGAGTATCAGCAGCCAGTATATTTCGGCTTTGCTGATGATTGCCCCGACAGTTCAGGGAGGTGTTACGCTTCGTTTGATGAACAAGATTACTTCCCGTTCTTACATCGAAATGACGCTCAGTCTGATGAAGAAATTTGGAATAAAGTATCATTGGAACGGAAATGAAATCCGGATGGAGGAACAGAATTATAGGCCTGTTCCATTTGCTGTTGAGGCAGACTGGTCGGGCGCTTCTTACTGGTATGCCATGGCCGCGTTAGCTGAGAATTGTGATCTATACCTGAAAGGGCTTTATCTGAATAGTCTTCAGGGTGATGTGGTGCAGGCTTCCTGGTATGAAAAATATTTTGGAATCAGATCCAGGCAGGAAGGTGACTATGTGCGGCTGACTAAAAGCAAATCCGAACTTGTGAAGCAGCTGAATCTTAACTTTATTGAGAACCCGGATATTGCCCAGACTTTTGTGGTACTGTCTATTGGGAAGAAACGGCCGTTTCATTTTAGAGGATTAAAGACGCTGAAGATCAAGGAGACCGACCGTATTGCCGCCTTGAAAAACGAGTGCGCCAAATTGGGTGTGGAACTGACAGAACCAGCCGAAGGTGAACTGGACTGGGATGGTAGGATAAATTCGGCACTCATCCCGGAAAAACTGACTGTTGCCACATACGACGATCACCGGATGGCCATGGCTTTTGCCCCGGTTGCCATGTTTAATGGTTCAGTTGAAATTGAAGATGCCATGGTGGTTACAAAATCCTACCCTTCCTTTTATGATGATCTGCAAAGAGTGGGATTTAAAGTAGTGTTGTGTTAAGTGCCAATTGACGGAACTTCATTCCGAACTTGATTCGGAATCCACCGAGTTAGGTGGGGATGCTGAATCAAGTTCAGCATGACGTAGTATATGTAAAGCTTAACAGAACAGTGGTTACTCTTTAATCACTTCAATTTTCATCCTGATATTTTGAAGGGGCCTGTCGCCCGGACCGGTTGGCTGAGCTGCAATGGAGTCTATCACGGCCATCCCGTCAAATACTTCTCCAAAAACGGTGTAGGCACCGTCCAGATGAGGGATTCCGCCAAGAGTCGTATAGGTTTCTATCTGTTGCTGTGTTAGCTTAATGGGATTTTTTTCGATTTCGCGTTCGGCTTTTCGCCTGATTTTATCAAGCAGTTTTTCATAGCCATCCTTGTTTCCGGCCATTTGAAACAACATCAGCGTATCAATTTTTTCGGCCTTGTATTTAAGGAAGAGCGACTCGGTGGCCCTTGAATTTATCTTTAACTCAATGGAAGGGATCTCGTCCAGTTTGTAGACTTTTCCCTGTGCGAGGTAAAACTGGGTGGCCGAAGAGCGGCGCTCAAGATTCTCTTCATCGCCGTTTCTTGCCGCCGCAATTACCCCTTTCTTATGGATGATCCCCGGACGGAATTCAGCCGGAACCGTGTAATTCAGATCTCCGTCACCCAGCGTCTGATCTTTGGTGGCATGTTTCGATTTCGGATCTCCTCCCTGAACCATGAAACCCTTGATAACCCGGTGAAATAAAAGACTGTCGAAAACTCCTTCCTTTGTTAGTTTCATGAAATTATCGCGATGCAGGGGTGTCTCGTTGTACAAAACCACTTTCATGTCGCCATATTTAGTCTTAATCTTGACAATCGGACCAGCCACAGGAGGTTTATTCTGTGAAAAAGAGCAGGAAGAGAAGGTGGCAATAGCCAGAAATAGCAATGATTTTATTATTTGGTGTTTCATATAGGCGTTATAAAGGGTTTGGGAATCAAAGATAAGAAAGCTGTATTCAATAATTAAGCAGTTCAACCCTTTTTTTGTAATTTTGGACATTGATATCATTATATAAGACAATGGAAAAGTTAACGCTGTACAACACCCTGAGCCGCAAGAAAGAAGTATTTGTCCCCATCCACAAAGATCATGTCGGGATGTATGTATGCGGTCCGACGGTGTACGGCAATGCTCATCTTGGCCACGCGAGGCCTGCGATTACCTTCGATCTGCTTTTCCGTTACCTGCTGCATATCGGGTACAAGGTGCGTTATGTCCGAAACATCACCGACGTTGGCCACCTGGTGAACGATGCTGACGAAGGAGAAGATAAAGTAGCCAGGAAAGCCAAAGTAGAAGAGCTGGAGCCGATGGAGATCGTTCAGATCTATACTAACAGCTACCGGAAAAACATGCAACAGTTAAACGTGTTGCCTCCCAGCATTGAACCTACCGCCTCCGGTCACATTATCGAACAGATTGAGGCGGTTAAGAAGATGCTCAACAAGGGATTTGCATACGAAACGAATGGTTCGGTCTACTTCGATGTGGAAGCTTACGCGAAGAAATATCCTTATGGCATCCTTTCCGGCAGGAAAATAGAAGATCTATACACCAATACAAGGGATTTGGACAGTCAGCACGAGAAGAAATCCGGACTGGATTTCGCCCTTTGGAAGAAAGCCTTGCCCGAACACATCATGCGCTGGCCATCCCCCTGGGGCGAAGGTTTCCCCGGGTGGCACACCGAATGTACCGCTATGAGCACCAAATACCTGGGAGAGACTTTCGACATTCATGGCGGCGGACTCGACCTGCTTTTCCCGCATCATGAAGCGGAAGTGGCGCAGGGAATGGCCTGTTTTGGTCATGCCACTGTCAATTACTGGATTCACAACAACATGATTACCATCAACGGACAAAAAATGGGCAAGTCACTGGGAAATTTTATCCAGCTGGATGAATTTTTCACCGGCGTGCATCCGTTGCTAGAGAAGGCATACCACCCCATGACCATCCGTTTCTTCATGTTGCAGGCCCATTACCGGAGTCCGCTGGATTTTTCGAACGAGGCTTTGCAGGCAGCAGAAAAAGGCTTGGAACGGCTGATGAATGCCATGGCTTTGCTGCCTGGACTGAAGATCTCCCAATTTTCCACTGTTGACATTAAACAACTTCGCAAAAACTGTTACGAAGCGCTGAACGACGACCTGAACAGTCCCATTCTGATCGCGCATCTTTTTGACGGAGCAAAGATGATCAACTCTGTCAATGATGGAAATATGACTATTTCAGCAGAAGATCTGTTGAAACTTCAGCTGCTTTATAGCCAACTGGTCAATGATGTTCTAGGACTTCAGCAGTCAATACCTACTGGTGAAAGCGCCAAGGATGAAATCTTCGGTCAGGTAGTTGATCTTTTGCTGACTTTACGGCAGGAAGCAAAAATGAAGAAGGACTGGGCTTTGTCTGATCAAATTAGAAACCAGCTTACTGTCCTTGGCTTTGAGATCAAAGACACCAAAGAAGGCGCCGACTGGAAGTTGAAAAGTTAATTTTTTTTTCTTTTTACATAGGTCGTGTGAAGCAGTTCATGGGAAGTGTGCCCTAGCGGATGCCCCAGAAACTCCCTATATAGCTTCATCAGGTCTTCATTCTGATGTGATTTGCGCAGAACTTTACCTTCATCTTCCCGGTAGATGGCTTCTAAACGTTTCATTCTTACGGTGTTATTGATTGGCCTTGGCTGACCTCCTCCGCTGATACAGCCACCGGGGCAGCCCATTACCTCAATGAAATGGTAGGGACTTGTTCCCAGGCGGATCTCTTCCATTAATTTGGATGCGCCTTTCAGTCCGCTTGTTACGGCGACTTTTACCGTTACGCCATCCAGGAAAGCATAGTCAGGCACTGGATTTTCGATCAGCAGATCGGCGGTTTTAATCTGTTTCAATCCAACCAATGGCTTCACATGAAGTTCTTCCATTGGTAATTCCCGGCCGGTAACGAGTTCGTAAACGGTACGGATGGCTGCTTCCATCACTCCTCCGGTCGTACCGAAAATATCTGCGGCCCCGGATGAAAGACCGAGAGGAGCATCAAATTCGCTGTCGGGTAACTCGGAGAATTCAATACCAGCATCCTTGATCATCCTCGCTAGTTCGCGGGTTGTCAGGACTGCATCCACATTCCTGAAGCCATTCGACTCCATCTCCGGCCTGGTGATCTCAAATTTTTTGGCCGTACAGGGCATGACCGAGACCACCACAATATCCTTTGGATCAACTTTTATTTTTTCCGCGAAATAGGTCTTGATGAGTGCCCCGAGCATCATATGCGGTGATTTGCAGCTGGAGAGATGATCCAACTCTTCCGGAAATTGATGCTCGACGTATTTGATCCAGCCCGGACTGCAGCTGGTAATCATTGGTAAGACAGACCCTTCCGGTGAGGTAAATCTCTCCTTAACTCTTTTCAGAAACTCTGAGCCCTCTTCCAGAATGGTCAGGTCGGCCGCAAAATTGGTGTCAAATACATAATCGAATCCAAGTTCACGAAGCGACGAAGCCATCTTACCGGTAACGATCGTCCCTGCCGGGAATCCGAATTTTTCGCCGAGGGCAACGCGAACAGCCGGAGCTGTCTGGACGACAACAGTTTTGGAAGGATCCAGCAAGGCATCCCATACCTGCTGGGTAGAATCCTGTTCCTTCAAGGCGCCAACAGGACAAACCAAGATACATTGTCCGCAATTGGTGCAAATGGAATGCCCCAGGCTTTCATCTTCCGAAGGGCCGATGAAAGTTGCGAAACCGCGGTGATGCGGATTCATGACACCAATTCCCTGGATCTCATTGCAGACAGTTACGCATCTGCGGCAGAGAATGCATTTGGAGCTGTCGCGGACGATAGATGGGCTGGTACTGTCGACTACATCTTTGGATTTAACCCCTTCGAACCGGAATTCACTAATCTGGATCTGCTCGCCGAGATCCTGCAGTTCACAGTTTAGATTTCGGTGGCAGCCCAGGCAGTTCTTGGGATGATCTGAAAGAATCAGTTCATACAATACTTTTCTGACCTTGCGGACTTTGGAGGTATTGGTATGCACAACCATTCCTCCTTTAACCTCAGAAACGCAGGAGGCCATCAGGTTTCTTGCTCCCTCCACTTCGACTACACAGATCCTGCAGGAGCCTATCTGGTGGACATTTTCGAGGTAACAAAAATGGGGGATAAGAATGTTGTTTTGTTTGGCAGCCTCGAAAATGGTTGTCCCTTCTTCGGCCGTGACAATTTTATCGTTGATGGTGAGTGTAACAAGTGCCATTATTTGATTTTTTCGGTTAATGTCTGGAACATTGGAGGCAACGCATAGCTTCCGCGATAGCGTTGAGTTTATGAAATCCCTGAGCGACCTCATTGAAGGTGGTTCTTCGTAAATCGTCATCGAGATACCTCATCGGAAACCGTTCGTGCTCGACAGTGTTAGCTTCATCCGGTCGTATATTCGGTATATCAATTGGTTCTCCTGAATTCAGAATTCCTTTTCCTCCCAGGTATTTGTCGATTGATTTGGCTGCTACTTTGCCGTCGGCAATGGCAGTAATCACGACATCTGAACCTCTGGCTACATCACCACCCGCAAAGACACCCTTTTGAGTAGTCATCTGGGTAGTGCTATCCACTACAAAGGTGCCCCAGTCTGTTAATTCCACCTCTTTCTTGGTTACAAAAGGAAGGTCTGAATACTGGCTTACTGCCGGTATAGCCATATCAATGTTCAGAATAAAGTTAGAATCGGGCAGTTTTACAGGTATTCTGCGGCCATCCTTCCCGAACTCTCCCGGTTCCATTTTCAGACATTCGATCTGTCGGACGGCCCCGTTTCCAATGAACCGGACCGGTGCGACAAGTTCATGCAGGATGATGCCTTCGTCGAGCGCTTCCTGTATTTCACGGCGGTCTGCCGGCATCTCTTCACGTGTTCTGCGATAAAGAATATGCACCTTCTCTGCTCCCAGACGCAAGGCAGACCGGGCAGCATCCAACGCAGTATTTCCGCCTCCTATGACTGCCACTACTCCCTTTACCTCCACATTTTTCTTGAGATTAATGTCTTTTAGAAAATCAAGTCCGTGGTATATTCCCTCTTTCCCCTCTCCCTCTATGCCAATTTTCCGCGATATCTGTGTTCCCGTGGCAATGTATATGGCACCGTATTTTGCCTTGAGTTCTGCGAAAGTAATATGTTCACCAACCTTGGTATTGTAAATGATATTGATACCCGATTGAATTATCGAGTCAATCTCTTTCTTCAGCACATCTTTCGGTTGCCGGTACTCCGGAATTCCGTAAGCCAGTATTCCTCCTGCAACGCCCTTTTCTTCGTAAATATCTACTGTATACCCTAACCGGGAAAGATAATATCCACAGGTCAGCCCCGATGGACCAGCCCCGATAATCCCGACGGATTTACCGTTTTTCTGGAACATCAGGTTCATATAAGGTTCATCAGAATTGAGTACATAATCGGCTGCATACCTTTTCAGGTCGGCAATGGCAATCGCTTCATCCAGCGAAGCCCGCCTGCATTTGCTTTCGCACGGGTGGGTGCATACCCTTCCACAGATAGATGGGAACGGATTGTCCTGACGGATCAGGTGATAGGCATCTTTTACCCGTCCGGCCGCAATCAGGGCGATGTATCCGGGTACGTTTACCCCGGCTGGACAAGCATTCTGGCAGGGTGAGATAAACAATTCGCTGCAGACACCTGCCCGGCATTTCTTCTTCTGAATGTGTTCATCATATTCGTGCCTGAAATATTTTATCGTGCTCAGCACCGGATTAGGAGCCGTTTGTCCCAATCCGCAAATGGCTGATTCCTTGATGGAGGTGCCCAGTTCTATTAGCTTTTCGACATCGCCTTCTTCTCCTTCTCCTACCGTGATGCGCTCAAGAATCTCCAGCATTCTCTTTGTTCCCAGTCGACAGGGAGTACATTTGCCACAGGATTCTTCCTGGACGAAATCCATAAAAAAGCGCGCCATATCCACCATGCAGGTATCTTCATCGGCACTAATCAGTCCGCCGGAACCCATGATGGCTCCGTGTTTGATCAGTGAATCATAGTCGATCGGCGTGTTGAGGTGTTCGGCTGTCAGGCATCCGCCTGATGGACCGCCGGTCTGGGCTACCTTGAAATTCTTATTTTTAGGAATGCCGCCGCCAATATCGAAGAGAATTTTTCCCAGGGAGATGCCCATTGGGACTTCGATCAGTCCCTTAATCTTTATGTCTCCGGCCAGGGCAAATACCTTGGTTCCTTTGCTTTTCTCTGTTCCGATGGAAGCAAACCAATCCGCCCCTTTGAGCAGAATGGGCGCGATGCTTCCGAAAGTCTCCACATTATTGATCACTGTCGGTTTTCCGTATAAACCACACTGGACCGGGTAAGGTGGCTTCTGTGTTGGTTCGCCTCTTCGTCCTTCGACGGAAGCCATCAGTGCAGTCTCCTCTCCGCAGACGAATGCGCCGGCGCCAATACGGATTTCTACATCAAAATCAAAACCGGAAGATAGGATGTCTGTTCCAAGCAAGCCACCGGTCTGGGCTGCTTTGATGGCAATTGTGAGCCGCTCGATGGCAATTGGATATTCTGCCCGGATATATACGACACCTTTGGTAGCTCCAATGGCATACCCTCCTATGAGCATCCCCTCGATCACGGCGTGAGCATCACCTTCCAGCAGACTGCGATCCATGAAAGCACCAGGATCACCCTCGTCTGCATTGCAGATGATATATTTCTGATCGCTTTTCTCTTTAGAAGCCATCTCCCATTTTAGTCCTGTCGGGAATCCGCCGCCTCCTCTTCCGCGCATACCGGATTTTTTCACTTCGTCGACAACTTCGCCGGGCGTCATCCTGGTAAGTGCCTTGCATAAGGCGAAATAGCCGTCTTTGGCGATATATTCTTCGAGGGAAGCATAATCTATGGTACCGCAATTGCGGAGAACAATCTTTTTTTGATGTTTGAAGAAGTTGATATCCTGCATATTGGGAATCTCTTTTCCGGTCTCTGGATCCTTATAGCAGTATTTATAATCTATCTTCCCTTTTTTTATGTGCTCTTTGACGATATGAGGCATATAAGAAGGTTTCAGGTTGCAATAGAGAATTTGTCCCGGATTGATGATGAGGGTAGGTCCCAGCGTGCAGGCGCCCATACAGCCAGTCAGGGTAATCTTTACTTTTTCAGTCAGTTTCTCATGTTCCAAAGCCTTGATGAATGCCTCTTTTACTTCGCGGCAGTCGGAAGAAAGGCAGCCGGCAGCATAACAAATATGGGCAATATATGGATATTGAGCTTCCTGTTCCTGGAAGGATATTTTAGTGTCGTTCAGATCTTGAAGTGATTTGATAAGCATGCTTTTTGATTTAGAAGATTATTTCAACATACCAAGAATTCGGTGCAACTTATTGGGATTGACCTGTTTGTACACTTTATCGTTAATCGTCATTGCAGGGGCCAGGCCGCAGGCGCCGATACATCGCTTTACCTGAAGTGAGAATATTTTATCGTCAGTTGTCTCTCCGACATCAATGGAAAGTATTTCTTTCAGTTTGTTGACAACTTCTTTTCCTCCCCTGACATAGCAGGCAGTTCCGAGGCAGATACTGACAGTATATTTCCCTTTGGGTTTTGTCGAAAAGAAGGAGTAAAAAGTCAGGACACTGTTGACTTTTGAATTGGGAATATCCATCTTCTTAGCGATAAAGGATTGAACCTCTGAGGGTAAGTACCCGAAAATTGCCTGAGCCATGTGTAAAATCTGGATCAGGTTATTTTCTTTACAGTCATAATCTTCCATTACCTGTTCGAGCAGCTGGTACTTATCGGCTTCAGTCATTGAATGCACACGGCAAACCTCTTCGATGGTAATCATAAGTTATTGAGTTTTGATTGCTAACCGGCTAAATATATGGAAATATTATGTCACACTGGAATGACTTATGTTAGGAATTTGTTAAATTTTCAAATATTTAAAAAAACCGTACAAAAAATCGAAAAAAGAAATATAGATAAATATGTTGATTATAAAATTTAGTATCAAAATGTTTTTTCTTTCGTATAATCATGGAAACGCAACTAGGCTAATTTTAAAATTCTGCTATGGAAGACAAGAGAGGAATATTTGAGAAGGAGAGTTTGTTCGGAATGAATGAAACTGTCGAATTGCTTGTAGCTGCAGCCACTGATAGGGAATGGCAAAATCCCGCCACGCATGATCTTCAGAATTCTTTGGCCAAAGCCGGAAAGTCCGTCAGGCCTGTGAAAGTGATTGAAATATGTAAGCCAGCCTATTCCGGCGTCATGCTTGAGAAAAGCGATGAAAGGATTGTTTCGGTCATGATGCCATGCCGGATATCAGTCTATGAAAAGGCTGATGGGAAAATCTATGTTTCTACGATCAACGTCAGAATGTTTGCTCCAGGAATGCCGGAAAGTATTCAGGAAGTAATGATTACAGCAGCTGATGAAGTTGAGGAGATCGTTAAGACTGTTGCGAAATAAGTTACTGCAGACTGATTTCAGCCAGTACTGGTAAATGATCTGATGGATAGTACAATCCAAAAGAGTCAGACAAATCTCCATGACGGAGAACATTGACCATGACGGGAATAGACGATTTCTTCGCATTTGAGCAAAAAAACGCCACATTTTCCGAAGAAAATGTGGCGTATCCTGAATTAGGTATTGTTATTTTTTAAGGATCGGCTTGATCTCAATATTTCTATAGGAAACCTTACCATGATCGCCTTGAAGGTACAAGGGTCCCGGGATAAATTCATCCGGGGTGATAGCGCCTCCGGTACAACCCAGAACAGGTTGGTTGTTGATGATGTTTTTGCCGTTCAGAATTACTGTAAGATATCTGTCGCACAAGGTGATATCAAGGTCTTGCCAGGTGCCAGCAGGTTTTTCTGCAGATTCAGAAGGAGTGATCCTGCTGTAAAGTGCTCCCATGTTGTGCGGATCAAGCGGTTTGTTGTAACTGTCGAATACCTGGATCTCATAAATTCCACGAAGGTAGACTCCACTGTTGCTTCCTGTCGGAACGTTGACCTGTAATTTCAGGTTGAAATCCTCGAATTTATCTATTGTGCAGATATTTCCATAAGCTACATGTGGCTGCCCTTCTTTCTGAACAGGATCGTTGATGAGTGCACCATCCACGATAGTCCATCCGTTGACTTTATTCGCTTCGAGCAGCTTCCAACCTGTCAGATCTTTACCATTCAGCAACTTCACGGGTTTGCCGTAAACGATTTTTGAGAGATCCGGCGCTGCGGGCAGATCAGGAATTTTCTTGCCTGTAAAACGGGTGGTAGTTGAACCGCCGTCTTTTTCAGGAGTGATCATTTCCCCTGCCAGGAGGTCGCCGTAAATAGAAAAACGATAAATGGTGCTGGCATTATGGGTTCGGACAGGAGCTCCGGAGGCATCTTTGGTCCGTACAAAAGTGCGGGAACGAGTGACTACAAGCGTCTGCCCATCCATGTAAATACTGGAAACCGGTTCAACGCTACCACCATACCAGAGCAAGCTGGCATCCAGGTAACCATCCATTTGGGTTACACCCAGCCACCCAGCTCCACCAGGGAGAAAGAGCGCCCAGCGGCCCAGAAATGGTTTGACAGAATCAATGGCATTGGTAACATTCGGGATTGAGAGTAAAAGCATCAACGACCCGATCAGTGTGATTTTTTTTAGCATGTGATCAATTTTTGATTGGTTAATTGAAATGTTGATAGTTATTCTTCCCAAAGGTAAAAAAAGGAACTATCCAACGATGAGCAGAAAATAATTCTTTTTACCTTTCTGAACCAAAAGGTATTTATTCCCGATAAGCTTGTCTGAATTAATCACAAGATCGGCCGATTCCAGCTTGACTTTGTTGAGGGATACGCCACCCCCTGCAATCGTACGCCGGGCCTCGCCCTTGGATGGAAAGACTTCGCTTTTTTCGGCAAGCAGGTCAATGATGTTAATCCCCTGAGCCAGCTCGCCGGCCGACAGATGGAATTGCGGTACCCCTTCAAATATTGATAAGAAGGTCTCTTCATCCAATTTTTTAAGACTCTCTTCTGTCCCTTTGCCAAAGAGAATTTCGGAGGCTTCCACGGATGTGTGATAAGCTTCTTCGGAGTGGACCATACAAGTGACTTCTTGGGCCAAACATTTTTGCAGGAGTCGCAGATGCGGGGCCTCAAGATGTTTTTTGACCAGTGAGTCAACTTCTTCCCTGGATAACAATGTAAATATTTTAATGAATTTCTGGGCATCCTCGTCAGAGGCATTGAGCCAGAACTGATAGAATTTATAAGGTGAAGTGCGGTCGGGGTCCAGCCAGACATTGCCCGATTCGGTCTTCCCGAATTTGGTGCCGTCGGCTTTCTTGATCAGCGGACAGGTGAGGGCAAATGCTTCACCACCGGTTTTGCGGCGGATTAATTCCGTTCCGGTGGTGATATTTCCCCACTGGTCGGAACCGCCCATCTGCAATTTGCAATTTTTGGTCTGGTAGAGATGCAGAAAATCAGTCCCCTGCACCAGTTGATAAGTAAATTCTGTAAATGACATTCCTGATCCGTCGTCTGAATCGAGGCGCTTTTTGACGGAATCTTTGGCCATCATATAATTGACGGTAATATGTTTGCCGATGTCGCGTATGAAATCCAGAAAGGAGAAGGTGCTCATCCAGTCGTAGTTATTTACCATTTCGGCGGCGTTAAGGGCATCTGACTCAAAATCCAGGAACTTTGCCAGTTGCTTTTTCAGACATTCCTGGTTGTGTCGCAGGGTGGGTTCGTCGAGCAGATTTCTTTCCTGCGATTTCCCGGAAGGATCGCCAATCATTCCTGTTGCTCCACCGACCAGCACGATCGGTTTATGACCAGATACCTGGAAATGTTTCAGCATCATCACGCCAACAAGATGGCCGATGTGCAGGGAATCTGCTGTCGGATCTATGCCAACATAAGCGGTTGTCAGCTCTTTGGCCAGTTGCTCCTCGAGTCCGGGCATCCGGTCGTGAATCATGCCTCTCCAGGAGAGTTCTTCTACAAAGTTCATTGTTAAAATTTTTGGCAAAAATAGCGCATTATTCCGGTCGGTAAAAATTGAATTGATTGTCAGGCGAAGTTTTACGATCTTTGGATAAATCAAACGGCTGTTAATTTAAGCAATTAATGATGAAAAAAATTTTGGTTTTAAGGAAAATCCTGGTAATCCTGGTAATCCTGCAATTTGCCATCTTCGCTTCGGCTGCACGGCACCGGGTCTATTTACTTCACCCGACTGTTGGAAATATTGAAAACATGATGGAGTTACTCCAGCAAAAGGTGATCGAAATCCCGGATCTGGAGATGGTCGGCGTCCAATACCATCCGGAGAAATCATCTCGCTATTTACCGGATGCCCTTTATGTGAGTACTCCTGCCGAAAATTTTCGCTCAACAAACAACTTGTGAAAGAGAAGAACATGGATTTTCACCTCAAATTCTGGAAGGACTTTTCTACGAAAGTCGCCGCTATTAAATAGGGCCTTCATGATAATTCAGGAGACTACTTTCTTCTGAATATCATCCTTTTCTTCCTTCAGAAATGGCAAAACATTAGGGAGTAACTTCTCGATAGGTTTGTAATATTTTGATTCGCTCTTAGGTTGTTTTGGAATGATCGTCACGTCGTATGTTTCAATCCTGGCGATCACATACATCAGGAAGCTGACGATGAAGGCGGTCTTGATTACTCCGAAGATGGCGCCTCCGACACGACTCAGCAAACCCATAGCGATGGCCCGGACAAATTTTTCCAGCGCATTGGCAATGAGGTGCACGGTGATCACTACACTGATGAATATCAGGATGGAAGCGACGGCTTTTATGGTCTCAGGCCTCCAGGAAACAACACCGGACAGCCACGTGCGCAAGTAGACCGAGAATAATAGTGCGCACAGGACGCCCAGAACCAAGGCTGCCACTGAAGCAAACTCGACGAAAAAGCCTCTGATAAATCCGTGAATTGCGCCAGCGATGAGGATTATGACCAAAACTAGGTCGACTATATTCATAAGTTTTCGCGATTAATTATGTTCGGAATAAAGTTAAAAAATTAAATGTTTCCACCTTCGTTTTGACCGAAAATTCGTAGTTTTAACCACCGTAATAAAACTACGTTAACTATTAACCGGACTTCATGGCTATTGTCAATTCCATCATTAACTGGATCAATTACAAAAGGATATATCAGATTGAGCTGTACCGCGAACATGCTCGCGAGATTCAGACGGAGCTTCTTTTTGACCTTTTGGGCTCGGCAAGAAACTGCGAATGGGGAAGGAAATATGATTACGAATCGATGACCTCGCTCAGGGACTTCCAGTCGAGGGTTCCGATATCCACTTATGAAACGATTGAGCCATTTATCAGTCAGATGATTGAGGGTAAAAAGAATATCCTCTGGCCCGGCGAAATCAGATGGTTTGCCAAATCGTCCGGAACAACCAACGCTAAGAGTAAGTTCATTCCGGTATCAAAAGAGTCGCTGGATGAGTGCCATTTTCAGGGGGGTAAAGATGTGCTGGCGATGTATTACAAGAATTTCCCGGAGACAAAGCTATTATCCGGCAAGAGTCTGACGCTGGGTGGGAGTCACCGGGTGAATAGCATGAACAACAACTCCTTTTATGGTGATCTTTCAGCAATTATGATTGAAAACCTGCCTTTCTGGACTGATTTTCACAGAACACCCCCTACCGAGATTGCCCTGATTGAACAATTTGAGAAAAAAATTGAGGAGATTGCAAAAACATCTATCCATGAAAATGTTACCTCCTTCGCCGGAGTACCTTCCTGGAATCTGGTCCTGATGAAATTCATCCTCGAATACACCGGAAAAACCAATTTGCTGGATATCTGGCCAAATCTTGAACTTTTTATCCACGGAGGTATTGCATTTGAGCCCTACAGAGAACAGTTCAGAAAAATAATTCCTTCCGACACGATGCAATACATGGAAACCTATAATGCATCGGAAGGTTTCTTTGCCATTCAGGACGATCCTGCTTCTCCGGATATGTTGCTGATGCTGGATTATGGGATTTTTTACGAATTTATTCCAATGGATGAAATTGATTCGGAAAATCCCTCCGTCCTGCCTGTTTGGAAGGTAGAGACCGGTGTAAATTATGCCATAGTTATTTCGACCAATGGTGGTTTGTGGAGGTATATGATTGGTGATACCGTGATGTTTACTACTAAAAATCCATATAAGCTCAGGATAACTGGTCGTACGAAACAATTCATCAACGCTTTTGGGGAGGAATTGATTGTTGACAACGCGGAGAGAGCTTTGCTGGCAGCCACGACGGGTACAGGGGCTATCATCAGCGAATACAGTGCCGGCCCAATATTTATGAGTGACCTGGATAAGAAGGGATCCCATGAATGGCTGATAGAATTCGAAAAAGAACCCGATAATCTGGACTATTTTACTGAATTGCTTGACCTGAAGCTGCAATCCCTTAACTCCGATTATGAGGCAAAACGCTTCAAAAACTCTACCCTCGAAAAGCCAAAAGTTGTGTCTATGAATAAGGGCACTTTCATGCATTGGATGCGGGAGAAGGGGAAAGTTGGTGGACAGAACAAGGTACCTCGGCTCTCCAATGACAGAGCCTACCTGGATGAGCTTTTGATGATACATCAGAGAATAAATTAATACAAAATATGAAAAAGGAACCCACCCACATGCACATCGCAATTGCCGGAAATATTGGAGCCGGTAAAACAACTCTGACCCGTCTGCTGGCCAAGCACTACGTCTGGGAGGCGCATTATGAGGATGCCGACAATAATCCCTATCTGGATGATTTTTATCACGATATGCTTCGATGGTCCTTTAATCTGCAGGTCTATTTCCTGAATTCAAGGTTCAGTCAGGTATTGGATTTCAGAGACAGCGGCAAGACTGTTATTCAGGACAGGACTATCTACGAGGATGCCGAGATTTTCGCCCCTAACCTACATGAGATGGGACTGATGAGTACCCGGGATTTCTCCAATTATAAACAACTGTTCGCGTTAATGAGTAAATTAATCAAAGCCCCGACGCTGATGATCTACCTTCGGGCAACGGTGCCTACATTGGTCAACAATATACAAAAGCGTGGCCGTGACTATGAAAACAGCATCAGACTGGATTATTTAGGTCAGCTGAACCAGCGATATGAAGCATGGGCATCACATTATACTTTAGGTAAGATGTTGATTGTTAATGTCGACAGTCTAAATTTTGAGGAAAATCAGGAAGATTTAAGCAAGATCATAGACAGGATCAATGCACAATTCCATGGACTATTTTAATTATGGTGAAGATCATTTAACGACCGGACTGGCTCTACGGATTGCATCAGGAGAGGTGACGGGGAGAATTGGTAAATCAGCTGCGATCATGATTGAGAACAGCCGCAGAAGAGTAGAGGAGATCGTTGCCGATCACAAGCATGTTTATGGTATCAATACGGGGTTCGGTCCGCTTTGTACCACCATTATTTCCGAAAGTGATTCCAAAAGACTGCAATACAACATCTTAAAGAGTCATAGCGTTGGCGTTGGTGATCCCATTTCGTCTGATATTGCCAAGCTCATGATGATTCTGAAAGTTCATTCCTTATCGATGGGCTATTCGGGAATTGCAATGAGTACCCTGGAACGCATTCTGTGGCACATCAATATGAATATCATCCCTGTTGTTCCATCTCAGGGTTCGGTTGGCGCTTCCGGCGACCTTGCTCCGCTGGCGCATCTTTTTTTGCCGCTGATCGGTTTCGGAGAAGTCTATTTTGAAGGCACAAGGATGGAGACCGGAAAAGTCCTTCAGCAGTTCGGTCTGTCTCCCGTTGATTTGGGTGCCAAGGAAGGGTTAGCGTTAATCAATGGTACACAGTTTATCGCTGCACATGCTGTAAAAATTGTGGAGCGCTTTCAGAATTGTCTGGACAATGCCGACCTGGTAGCAGCCATGAACCTGGAAGCGATGTTGGGGTCTGTTAGTGCTTTTACCGAAGAACTTCATCTGTTGCGCGCCTACAAAGGCACGATCTATGTGGCTGAACGAATGCGCACACTGCTTGCCGACTCCGAGATCGTTCAGTCGCACCGAAATTGCACCCGCGTGCAGGATCCGTATTCGCTCCGATGCATCCCTCAGGTGCACGGTGCCTCCCGCAACGCTTTCCTGCACCTGAAGGAATTGCTTCATATTGAGCTCAATTCCGTGACCGACAATCCGATCCTGCTAAGGGACGGAAGCTCCGTCTCAGGAGGAAATTTCCACGGGCAGCCGTTGGCTATGGCGCTCGATTATGCCTCTGTGGCTGTTTCTGAGCTGGGTAACATTGCGGATCGCAGGATCTATCTCTCGCTCAAGGATGTCATTCCTGGATTACCCAAACTGCTTATGAAGGAGGCCGGTCTCAACTCCGGGTTTATGATTCCGCAATACACTACTGCAGCGTTAGTTAGCGAAAATAAGTCTCTATGTTTTCCCGCTTCCGCGGATAGCATCCCTACCTCATTGGGGCAGGAAGACCACGTTAGCATGGGATCTATCAGTGCCCGCAAATGTCTGATGATCATCGACAACCTCGAGAAAATTCAGGGGATTGAACTGTTCACCGCTGCCCAGGGTTTTGACTTCAGGAAACCATTGAAATCGAGTGTGATTCTGGATGCTTGTCATGCGTTGGTGCGCGAAAGTATTCCGTTCGCAGAGTCGGATCACGTCATGTCGGAGGAGATGAACAAGGCCATCCTGATGGTAAAAAACAAGACGTTGGTGAAATATTCCGGTGAAGTAGCTTCCGGGTACGGGATCAATCTAAAAAATGAAAACGATGAATTTTTCGGAATTTATTGAAAAATATGCGGCTCATCCCAATTACCGTGCACCTCGTGGAAATCAGCTGAACGCCTTGTCGTGGCAGACGGAGGCCCCGCTGAGGATGCTGCTGAACAACCTCGACCGTGAAGTGGCCGAAAATCCAGAAGAGTTGGTCGTTTACGGAGGTACCGGTCAGGCAGCCCGAAACGTCGGGGCGCTGCAGGATATCATCCGGGCGCTGCTCACGCTGGATGAAAATCACTCGTTGCTGGTACAGTCGGGCAAGGCCGTTGGGATTGTCAGGACTCATCCCAGCGCCCCGAGGGTCTTGATTGCCAACAGTAACCTGGTGCCTGCGTGGGCCACGTGGGATCATTTCGAGCGATTGAAACAGGACGGACTGATGATGTACGGTCAGATGACGGCTGGCAGCTGGATTTATATTGGGAGCCAGGGGATTCTGCAGGGCACTTATGAGACTTTTGTGGCTTGCGGGAAGAAATATTTCAACAATGATCTGAAACATAAGCTACTGGTATCCGGTGGTTTAGGCGGGATGGGGGGAGCCCAGCCGCTTGCAGCCACGATGGCCGGAGCTACTTTTCTCGGAGCCGATGTAGATGCCTCCAGAATCAGAAAGAGACTCGATACCGGATATATCGATCATATTGCCTATTCCTACCGGGAAGCCATTGATTTAATTTTACATGCCAAAGCTAAAGGATCGGCCATCTCGGTAGGATTGGTCGCGGACATTGGTGACACTTTGCAGCATCTGCTGAATGACGGAATCATCCCGGATATCCTAACTGATCAGACCTCAGCCCATGATCCGCTTCATGGTTATGTGCCAAACGGCTTCACTTTGGAGGAGGCCCTTTCGCTTCGCAAATCTGATCCTTCGAGATATAAAACATTGGCTTTGAAGAGCATGGCCCGTCACGTCGGACTGATGCTGCAGTTGCAAAAAATGGGCAGTGTTACCTTCGATTATGGCAACAACTTGCGGGAGATGGCAAAACAGGGTGGTGAGCCGGATGCCTATAACTACGACGGATTCACCCCCAAATTTATCCGGCCGCTTTTCTGCGAGGGGAAGGGACCATTCCGGTGGGCGGCTTTGTCGGGGAATCCGGAAGATATTTATACGACAGACCAGGCATTGATTGAGGCTTTCCCGGAGAATATACCCATGATTAATTGGTTGAAGAAAGCCAGGGAAAGAGTTTCATTTCAGGGCTTGCCGGCCAGGATTTGCTGGCTGGGGATGGGTGAAAGGGAGAAGGCCGGACTGCTTTTTAATGAACTTGTCCGGTCGGGTCGCGTGAGTGCACCATTGGTGATCGGCCGTGATCACCTCGATTGCGGGTCGGTGGCGTCTCCTAATCGCGAAACGGAAAAGATGAAAGACGGCAGTGATGCGGTCTCCGACTGGCCGCTTCTGAACCTGATGTCCAATACAGCAGGTGGGGCTACCTGGGTATCCTTTCATCATGGCGGAGGTGTCGGAATCGGTTATTCCCAGCATGCAGGGATGGTCGTTCTGGCAGACGGAACCGACCGCGCGGCTTCGTGTATCCGGCGAGTACTCTACAATGACCCGGCGATGGGTATCTTTAGGCACCACGATGCCGGTTACGAAGAAGCAACTGCGACATTGCATCAGTTTGGCATGGAATTTCGGTAGAATTGAATATCCAACACCTTTTAAACAATAAGAAATATGAAATCAGAAGAAATAAAAGAACTTTTTTCCTTATTTGAAGCAGCAGCTTCTGAATTAGAAGGTGTTGAATGTTGGAGTGCTCGCGAATTACAAGATTTATTAGGATACAGCAAATGGGAAAACTTTGAAAAAGTAATACAAAAAGCAAAAGATGCATGTACTAATGCAGGCGAAGAAGTTGCCTATCATTTTCCTGATGTCAGGAAGTTGATAACTAAAGGTAAAGGTGCTAAAGATGAGATAGATGACATTCTCTTAACCCGATATGCTTGCTATTTAGTTGCTCAAAATGGGGATAGTCGTAAAGAAAAAATTGCGTTTGCTCAAAACTACTTTGCAGTGCAAACCCGTAGAGCTGAGCTGGTTGAACAACGTATTTTAGAATTTGAAAGGGTAAAAGCCCGTGAAAAATTAAGCCAAACGGAGAAACAACTTTCGGGCATTTTGTTCGAAAGGGGTGTTGATAGCCAAGGCTTTGCTATTATCAGAAGTAAAGGCGACCAAGCACTTTTCAGGTTAAATACAAAAATGCTTAAACGAAAAATGGGCGTGCCGGATAGTCGACCTGTTGCCGATTTCTTGCCTACGATAAGCATTAAAGCCAAAGATTTGGCCGCTGAAATGACAGGGCTAAATGTATCATAATGTAACATTGTTAATATTAATCAACTGAGATGAACAACCAACAATTTCCAATTTTTATTACCGGACCATTCAGGCAATTGCTAACGATGGATAAACTGCCATTAAAGGGCAGTTTGAAGGATGCTCAGTTGGAAGTAGTTGAGGAAGCCGGTATTGTACATCAAGACGGGATCATTCTCGAGATTGGGAGGTTCAAAGATTTATGTGCCAAATACAGCTCATCCAATTTCGCAATTCAATTGATTGAATCTGATGTTGTTGCGCTTCCTGGATTCGTTGATCCGCACACCCATCTTTGCTGGGCCGGAAGCAGGGCAAATGATTATTCCCTTCGGTTGCAGGGAGTAAGTTATGCGGAGATTGCTAGTCAAGGGGGCGGGATTTGGGATACCGTCACCAAGACACGAATGGCATCCGACAAGGAGTTGGGGGAACTATTGATCTCCAGAGTATCACGACAATTGAAAAATGGAATCACCACCTGTGAAGTGAAGAGTGGATATGCGCTCAATCCGGAAGGAGAGAGCAGACTACTCGAAATTATCGGATCGGTGAACCGGGAATGTCCCATCGATTTGGTTTCCACCTGTCTGGCGGCCCATATTAAACCAAAAGATTTCGAAGGATCGCAGGAAGCATACCTGCAGATGCTGATCGAAGAATTACTTCCTAAAGTCAAGAAAAGTAAACTATCCAGACGTATTGATATTTTTGTAGACGAAGGAGCATTCGGAGTCCCGGAAGCCGAAAACTACCTGCTGGCCGCCAAACGCCTCGGCTTTGACCTAGTTGTTCATGGAGAGCAGTTTACTTCGGGAGGCGCATCGCTGGCTGTCAGGGTTGGCGCAAAGAGTGTGGACCACCTGGAGATGATCGCTACTGAAGCCATTGCGCTGCTGGCTGCTTCTGAGGTCGTGGCAGTAGCGTTACCAGGAGCTTCGATAGGTCTGGGCTGCGCGTTTGCCCCAGCACGGAAACTTCTCGATGCCGGTTGCTGTCTGGCCATTGGTTCCGACTGGAATCCGGGATCTGCCCCGATGGGTGATTTGCTGGTGCAGACGGCTATCCTGGGTGCTTTTGAGAAATTGAGTATGGCTGAGCAGTTGTCAGCCATCACATTTAGGGCGGCTCATGCATTGAACCTGGCAGATAGAGGGATTCTGAAAAAAGGTTACCTGGCTGATTTTATAGCTTTCCCCGGAAGGAATTACAAGGAAATATTGTACCAACAGGGAATGCTGAAACCCAATTTAATCTGGAAAAGAGGGAGACAGGTTTCCTGAAAAGATTACGATGGTTTTGACTATTTTTGGTGTTATAAGGAAGCATTTTACGAAAGTCCTAAAGGCAAAATGGTTTTACAGACTATTTGGAATAAGCGAATCCAAAATTAAGAAATTGTATATTTGTGTTTAAAAATTAACTT
>Ga0209125_1001434_pt1 | contig 22218 bp, 24 predicted proteins | sample BarGraIncub1131A_FD_184503 | JGI IMG/M metagenome (GOLD analysis project Ga0209125, IMG submission 184503) | Arctic peat soil microbial communities from Barrow, Alaska - Barrow Graham LP Incubations 11-31A (SPAdes) (version 2) | ecosystem: Environmental > Terrestrial > Soil > Wetlands > Peat...
TTCCGCATTAAAACAATGTTTAAGCGAAAATAATATTCCCTTTGATAAAAATAAATTAATTGATTGCGACTATAGCTACTCAAGTGGAAGACTTGCTGCAAAAGAACTTTTAAAAAGGCAAATTCCATTTCCCTATACTTTATTTTGTTGTTCAGACATGATTGCCATAGGTGCCATGAGAGAATTTTTAGTTTCAGGTGCAAAAATACCAGAGCAAGTATCTGTTATGGGATACAGTAATATTGAAATGGCATCCTTAGTTACCCCTTCATTAACTACAGTAGATCAAAAGATGTTTAGTCTTGGACAAAAATCTGCCAATTTATGCATAGATATATTAAATGATAAATATCCTATAAATAAAAAAGTATACTCTGACTATGAATTAATAGTAAGAGAATCCACATAATACGATGGGGTCAGACCCTTGTCAAAAACTGTTATAAGATAGAAACTTAAAAAGGAGTGTTTCAAGCTACTTGCTAAAGTAGTTTTATGACACCCTTTTTCGGCGCCTGTATTATAATTATAAAGGAACGTCACTCATCAAGTCTTGTAATGACATTCCTTTATATTTCCCATTAATTATTACGTTGTTTCCATGGTAGTGACAGGATATGTCCCAAGAATCCCTCCGGAAGATCATCTCGGAAGGATTCAGTAGAAAGCCCTCCCCACACCGTTTCGAAATATATATGATAAAATTTAAATGGATACATTAAAATCACCTCTTATAAAAATTTGTTTCGATTCTCTTCTTATATGGAAATTGTGTTATAATATTAATATGTAATTACATATTAATATTATAACCACTAAATATAGAATTTGTTAAAAGATAAAGTTGCAAAATAGCCTCTTCTATTAAAGGCACTTTCTAATAAATAAAGAACATAGGAGGTATTACTTTGAAAAAAATACTACTAACAGGAGCTTCAGGATTCTTAGGGTCTAGATTTTTCGATTTTTATAAGGATAAATATGAAATAATTCCACTTTCAAGCAAAGACCTAGATGTAACTAATGAAAATGACGTTATTAATACGCTAAAAAAACACTCACCAGATTACACTATAAATACTGCCGGGATTACTTCTACAGCAGTTTGTGATAAGCAACCAGAAAAAGCTTATAATGTAAATGTTAAAGGCAATATAAATATAGCAAAGGGCTGTAAAATTACGGGTTCTAAAATGATATATCTAAGTACTGAGCAGGTGTACAATGGTCATATTAAACCCGGTCCTTATAAAGAAGATAATATATCTAATCCATTAACAGAGTATGGAAGACAAAAGCTGGAGGGTGAAAAGAAGGTAAGAGAGGTTTTAGATGATAATCTTTGGATTCTTAGATTTTCTTGGCTTTACGGACTCCCTGAAAGAGGAAAATCAATAGGTTCAAATATAGTATGGAATGTAGTTGAAGCCGTCCTTAAAGGAAAAAATATAGAGCTCCCAGTTAATGAATATCGTGGGATGACCTATGTTTATGATGTTATTGAAAATATTACAAAGGTATTTGATATTCCATATGGTACTTATAATTTTGGAAGCTCTAATAATTTAAATACATATGAAACTGGGAAGTTTGTTTTAGCTTTACTGCAAAACAATAATTGCATTGTAAATAAGGATATGCTTAAATATTGTGATGCTACGCGAGACTTAAGAATGGACCCAGAGAAGATAACTTCCCTTGGAATATATTTTGACTCTACTGAAAAATCTATAGAGCGATGCCTCAATGAATTTGGGCTTTAAATAAAATGGGGTCAGACCCTTGTCAAAAACTGGAACAGTTTATCTTAATAAAGAGGAATTCTTATACAATAAATTATAAGAATGCCTCTTTGTTTTTTTTCACTTACCCCCAATAATTGTTTGACTAGTTTTTTTATCGGTAAAAGTCTTGCAAGTTGGGTCTTCTCCGCAAGTTTCATGTTCTTTTACCTATTTTCTATTCTGTATTTGCATTTGAACTTCTTCAGCAAAGTTTTCTTCTTTTTTCTCCATTCCGTCTCCTCTTTCAAACCTAACAAACCTTACAATTGATATTATCGCACCTATTTCTTTTGATTTTTCTTCTAGATATTTTTTAATAGTATAGTCAGGATTTTTCACCCAAACTTGTTCTACTAAACATACTTCTTTAAGATATCTCTGTGTTTTTCCTTCAACGATTTTTTCAATTATTTTTTTAGGTTTACCTTCGTTAAATGCTTCAACTTTGTAGCCTTCTCTTTTTTTATTTAATGCTTCTTCATCTAGTGAATTCTTATCCAAAAACAATGGATTTGTAGCAACTACTTGCATTGCTAAAGTTTTTGCTATTTCTATCAATGTAGAATTATTAATAGTACAAACAAGCTCAACTATAGACCCAATTCTTCCACCACCATGAACATAACCTTGTATTATATTGTTTGTTACAGAAAAATTTTCAAATCTCCTTACTGACATATTTTCTCCAAGTTTAGCAATTAAAGCAGTAACATTTTCTTTAATAGTAGTACTTGCATCCACAATACATCTTTCATCAACAAAGTCGTCTATATTTGATGCAGTTGTTAAAGCGGCTTGTTTAGCTAAGTTTTTTGCTAATGTTATAAATTCATTATTAGCTGCAACGAAGTCTGTTTCACAGTTAAGTTCAACTATCCCTGCACTTTTATTATCATCTGCAACATATATTTCTACAATACCTTCCGCAGTAACTCTATCAGCTTTGTTGACAGCTACAATAACGCCTTTTTTTCTTATAATTTCAGATGCTTTATCCATATCACCTTTTGCTTCACTTAAAGCCTTTTTACAAGCCATTATTCCAGCTCCAGTTTTCTCTCTTATTTCTTTGACCATTTGTGCGGTTATCATTTTTTCCCTCCTAATTATTTCTGTGGGTAATTATAGAACTCTGCCAAATAAGCGGAGCTCAATTAAACTATTACTTCTCTAAGTTAGTACAATAAATATTAATACCTTTTAATAATGTGTAGTGGATTTTTATTATCATGTGTATATCTTTTTAAATATCTATACTAATACCTCCAATTTTATATAAGTCAATTATGAATGTTTACTTAAAAAATCAATAATTTCATTTTGAAATTAATTAAAACATGACCATAACCAATAAGAAGATTTGTATTGGCATGAGGTAATAATAGTGATATACGATTAATAGTTTCTTTAGAATTAAGCAAAACGTCTTTATCTCCAGCATATACCAATATTGGCATACTTAATTGTTTTAATTCTTCATCCTTATAAATTGGTACTGGTTCGGTACGTATGTTAAAATGTTTTGAAATTAACCTTGTGTAGTCTAATGCTTCCCTTGGAATTTCCTGATTACCATTAACAAGACGTGCTATTTTATTACTCCCCCATTTACCGAAAAGCATTAGAGGTATTGCTTTTAACATGAATGATATTTTTTGAGACCCAATACTAGATGGACAAAGTAATACAAGCTTTTCTACTTTTAGTGGATATTTAGTTGAAAAGCCAACCGCCATCCAAGCACCTAATGAAATACCGACAAATGAAACTTTCTGTAGTTGCAAAATATTTATGACTTCATTTAACCATTCACAATAAGCCGAGCCCTATTTACTTCTTCATAAGGAACCAACCATTTTTCAAGGAAATCATCATATACTTTTATTACATCAGTCTTTCCTTTAATTGATTTATAAGCCGATTTGAAATTCATTAATACCACCTCCATAAATTCATTCTAAAAGCCATTTTTCTGCTTCTTCTTTGATTTCAAAAGTCCTGAAGTGATTGCCTCTATTGGATTCTACAATCATATCTCCAAATTTGAAAAAATCATCTGATATAAGTCTCAATAATCAATCCTCAACTAGATCTTTGCGAACCATTTGAATCCATTTTAATTCATTCCTATATGAAGACAAAAGGTTTTCTGAAATCATATCCCATAAAAAAATTTCCCGAGATGTTCTATCTGGTGAATTTATTCTACGTTTTTTCTTTTCTTGTTCAAGCATAAGTTGCATTTTTACTTCATTTTCGTATTTTGTTAAAAGCTCATTTAATTCTTCATTGTTTAACATGTCTGACCATGCCAACTGTACCAAAAACAGTTTTTTGAACTCGGGGGCATCTGGAGATGAAACAACCCAATTCTTTAGTTCAGAAACGCCTTCGCCGGTTATTGTATATATTTTTTTTGAAGGTGAACTCTCTTGGTATTGTATTTCATTAGTTACAAAGCCTTCGTCTTTAAGCTGAAGAAGTGCTTTGTAAATTTGATTATTATTCCCTGACCAATACATAATTGAAGAATCCTCGAATATTTTTTTTAGTTCATATCCAGTTGAGGATTTCCAACCTAGAAGGCCTAATATTGCATGTTTTATTGACATAAAGCACCTCACAATTAATTTAGTTTGTAATACCATATGTTAATAGTAACATATGGTACAGAGTATGTCAATTATAAATTTATAATCGCGGATATAACAAATAAATATATAAATTTTTATATAAGCTTTATATAAATTTATATACTTAAATCATATGTTGAATGTGGTCAACAGGGTATATGAGGCCTTTTACGTTGACATAATAAAATAATAGTGATATGTTACTGAGAATGGCAAGAAACTGCACTCATCCGTAATCCAGATGGTGAAGTAGTAATTGAACCTAAATACTGTGGTGAACACAAACCGGCACGGATTGTTGTGCCTGTTGGCAATCTTCACTTTGGATCTTTGTAGAAATTGAAGCTATTGCGGAGGTAAACTAAAAATGAAATATATTTGTTCAAAATGCGGAATAACCACAGATGTAACAACTAGAAAAGCAAAGTGTGATTGTGGAGGTCTTTGGAAATTGGATTATAAACCTCCAAAGTTTGATTTATCTTTAGTCGATCACGATACTTGGAGCCTTTTCCGCTATCGTGCTTTCTTGCCATTAGAAGGAGACCAGTGGCGTGAAATCAGTTTAGGTGAAGGCATGACCCCTGTAATCCAATTTGATGAAGATGTGCTGCTTAAAATGGATTATTTTATGCCGACTTTATCTTTCAAGGATAGAGGCGCTGCCGTATTGATTGCTCACTGCAAAGCAATTGGCGTGGATTCTGTTGTGCAAGACAGCAGTGGCAATGCTGGAAATAGTGTGGCGGCCTACTGTGCAAAAGTTGGAATTGATTGTGAGATATTTGTTCCGGAAGGAACATCGCCTAAGAAGATTGATATGATTAAATCTCACAATGCACGCGTCAATGTTGTATCTGGTACGAGAGATAACTGTGCAAATGTCTGCAGATCAAAAGTAGATACAGAGGGAAAGTATTACGCAAATCATGTGTATAATCCCTTCTTCTACGAAGGCACAAAAACCTATATTTACGAAGTCTATGAACAACTACACAGAATTCCTGCAAATATATTTATCCCTCTCGGCAACGGAACGCTATTCATTGGCATTGTAAAAGCTTTAGAAGAACTATTGGAAAGTGCTGTCATTGACAAAATGCCGAATATCATAGCAGTTCAAAGCGAGTACTGCGATCCCTTCGTAAAAGCAGTTCTTACCGGAGAAAAGCATCCAGCTGAGGTAACTCCTAAACCAACAATGGCGGAGGGAATTGCTATTAGCGTACCAATGCGTGGCGAGGAAATTTTAGAATATACCTATAAATATAATATCGAAATTATTATCGCTCCGGAAAATCGAATTATGGAAGCCAGAACATCTCTTGCTGCAAAAGGTATTTACTGTGAACATACAACAGCAGCCACTTATGCAGCCTATTTGACGTATTGTCAATTAAATGGAAAGACATCTGATTGCTTGATTCCTATGTGTGGAGCAGGTCTCAAATCCGATCACTAATTAACTCACAATTTTCCAACGGATTAGACCAACTAATTTGTGTCAACAGTGTTGACACAAATTCATTATCTTTATATGTTTCATATCCCCTTAGCCATTTTTTCTAACCTCCAGCAATAAATCACTTACCATTTTTTTATCATCACATATTTTATTACCTGATGTTGTTAGGTAGTTTCCGGTGATTGTAGCATTAGCTCCTGCATTAAAGCAATTTTTACCATACTCATCTATGCGATTTCTTCCTCCGGCAAGTCTTATAAGAGCTTTAGGGTTTACAAATCTGAATATGGCAATAGTTTTTAGTATTTCCTCCTGACTTAAGCTTTCTGCATTTTCTAGTGGTGTTCCCTTAATTGGGTTTAATACATTAACAGGAATAGATTTTACACCCAAATCCCTTAACTGAAAAGCTAGATTAATTCTATCCCGAAGACTTTCACCAAGACCAATAATCCCTCCGCAGCAAACATCCATTCCAGCCCTCGAAGCTGCATTAATAGTATCTATTCGCTCATCATAGCTGTGAGTTGTACATATATTTTCATAATACTCTCTGCTAGTTTCTAAGTTATGATGATACATTGTTATTCCCTTCTCTCTCAGCCTAAGCAGTTGCTCATATCCGAGTATCCCCAGTGAAGCACATAAATCTATTTTCATTTCCTTATTTAGCTCCTCATATATGCTTAGAATCTTTTCAAAATCACTGCCAGTTGCACCTCTGCCACTTGTAACTAAGGAAAATCTATTTACTCCCTCTTTTTCATTTTCCTTTGCCAGCTTTAAAGCATCTTCCTTTGAAACTAATTCATACACTTCTACATTTGTTTTATAATGAGCAGATTGCGCACAAAATTTGCAGTCCTCCGTGCAGCGTCCTGATTTTGCATTCATTATGGTGCAAAGGTCTACTTCTTTGCCACAAAAAAACTGTCTTATCTTATTAGAACTATTGCATAATAGTGTTATATCTTCTTTTTCTTCAATGTCTCCTAATTTATTGGCTTCTTCAATGCTTATAGCTTGACCTCCTAAAACCTTTTCCTCTATACTCTTAATAAATTCTCTCATGTTGTACCCCTCTCTTGACGTTTTCTTATTCGATATATCCACTTTTTCTTAATACAGGTAACAGTTTTATTGAAATATATGCTGCAAACACTGTTAGTACCAAATCTCCAGTTATACTAACCACAAATAAATATTCCTCCTTAAAGCCATAGTACATATTAATAATAATCGAATAGCCTTCTATTGTAAACCTTGAATTATTGTTAAGTTTACAATAACTGAAATCACCTCCTTTTTTAGGTATTAAAAAAGAGCCCTAAGGCTCTCAGGTTGTTTACAAACCCAGTGTAATTTTTTATTATACTGGGTTTTCTTACGTGCAATTATGCGATAGCATTCTGAGTTATGTACAAATTAGAAATAACTACTAATTTGTTAGTTGAAAAATTAAAAAATATGGAAGATAGCAGTCTAGCTATCTTCTTCATATTTTGCACTGCTGCTGTAAGCAGGCACTGCTCTTGCACATTTTCTAATCCGCGCATGTGGCAATAGCGAAGCCCGTGCAGTTGTTTTGAATCTGCAAAGCTTCGCTCTATAGTTTCTTTTCTTCTTTTATATATTTTTTTACCTTTATCAGTTCTGGTAAACTTTACAACATCTTCTTTGTAAGTTTCCCAAACATGTCTTCTAATAGTTTTATACTTACTTTTATCAGAAAAACATTGAGCCCTATTTGGGCATTGCTCACAGTCTTTTGCATTTCCAACATATTCTTTATATCCATCTCTTGTTGTTGTTTTATAATTCAAAGCCCTTAAGTCAGGGCACACATATATGTCCTGCTCTTTAACATATTGAAATTTATTCTTCGTGTACATTCCTTTAGTATGTGGAGACCTACGGTATCCCATTACGGATTTTAGTTCTCTCTCAAATAGTTCTTTACATATTAGATTTGTAGCATATCCAGCATCAGCACCAACATATTTTGTGCTAAAATTGAATTTTTTTATTTGCACATCCAATCTATCGATATAAGGATCAACATCATTTATGTTTCCTGGAGTAACATATACATCAGTAATTATATTATGTTTGCTATCAACAGTTCTGTGATCTAAATATGAGAAGCCTTCCGGCTTGCCATCTCGCATCATATAGCCACTATCGGGATCTGTTGTACTAACTTTAACTTCTTTAATTTCGGGAACAGTCTCTTTTTTCTTTAAAGGTTTTTTACCATGGTTTATTCTATCTTCTTCAACTGCTTTATTAAGCTCAGCTAGATATTCTTTTGGTGTTTTTTAAACTTCGATTTTCACAAGTTTTCGCTTATTAGCATTTGCTTTTAGGTGTGTGGAATCTGTATAAAGTATTTTCCCAGTTACCATTTTAAGATTTATAGCTTTAAATACTACTTCGTCAAATATTTTTTGGAAAACGTCTGTTCCTTTAAATCTTCTACGTCTATTTTGGCTAATTGTTGAATGATCTGGAATAGTATCAGTAAGACTTAGTCCTAGAAACCATCTATAAGCTACATTTACTTCAATTTCCTTTACAAGTTGTCGTTCAGATCTTATTCCAAATAAGTATCCAATAAACAGCATTTTAAAAAGTAGGATAGGATCTACGCCAGGCCTTCCATTATCTAAACAGTAATACTTTTGAGTTAATTCTCTTATGAAAGAGAAATCCATATATTTATCTATGTTTCTTAAAACATGGTCTTTAGGAACTAAATCTTCTAAATAAACCATCTCTAGTTTTTGTTGTGTGAAATTTTTTTCGTTAATCATAATTAAGCCCTCCGAATTATAAAGTTTGTATACTATATATATTCGACAGCGATAGCCCAAAATCCTTTTTGAATGCAAAAAAATATCCCAATTTAAAAATTGGGATATTTAACATTTTATGTTTGTCAACAGTCTGAGAGCCCTAAGGCTCTGAATGTTTTAAATTATTAATGGGCAATTACTGAATCAACCTTTTGCCTTGCATTAATGTAAATACTAAGGTCTTCTATAATATATTCTCTTCCAGTGGTATGCAAAGCTTCATAGCTCGCATTAATGTAATCAAAAACACGGTATCTGTTAACGAACTCTAAAGCACTTTATTTCTAGATGAAATAGCTGACATGCCATTATCCACTCATATCAAACTACTATACTTCCATATTACCCCAGGGGTCAGACCCCAATATTATTAATCTTTAATGTATTTATTAATTGTAGCTGCACCATCTTTGTTTGCATGATAGTAAACTTTTAAGACATTTGCTTTATCCATTTCAAACCTTGTTTCTTCAAGAAGGCCATTAGCTTCAGCTGTCATTAATGCTGTAATTACATCATCTCTGTTAAGGGCTTTGAAATTACCATATTCGCCTTTTAAAACTTCAATAACGTCTTCTGCACATGCTTCTTTAACTTTTGTAAAATGTTTTAAAATAGCATAGTTAAGAGCTTTCATACTAATTTACCTCCTTTTTTCTAAACAAGTCCATTGGATTCATAGCGATTACTAAAATACCAAATACCATTAATACAGCAGCCATCCAAGCGATAGGAGGTAATGACCACCCATCCATACCTGCAAATACACCAAGTATTATCCAGCAACAGAACGGACCCCAGAAGGAGTATGTACCATTACACGCCATACCCAGAGCGGCACCACACATACTGTTACCCTTATACCAGCTCATATATGAAACGAATGCACAAAGACCAGCTAAAGCAAACCAAATCATAGCAGGACCACTTGTAAATGCCTGAACAACAAGGTCAGTTGAAAGCTTAACACTACCTGCCATCATACCTAAAACAGGAATTAAAATAATTAAGTTTGAAATACCTGATATTGTCTGACGAATAGTAATACCAATCTCAGAGTCAATCATAGATGTACCGTAACCAGCTACACAACCTTCAAAACCCCACCCAAGAGCAGCTATGAAAGCAATACAAACACCTAAGAACATACCTTTTGGTGCATCTCCACCAATGCTTGTACTACCAATCATGAAACTAGCAATAACACAAATAGCAATCCCTAACATCATACGCTTTGTTAATTTTTGTTTGTATAATACTCTACCTAAAACAGCACCAATAGCTGGGCAAAGAGCAGTAATAGGAATAACGATTGATCCAGCCATCTGAAGACCAACAACATATGCTGTGCTGGAAATAGGGCCTCCTACAAGCGCTGCTAAAATCATTACACGACCTGGAGTAGTATTAATGCATCTAAAGAAATCTCCAAGCTTCCCTTTAACCCCTGCATAAAGTAATGCCCAAACAGCACTACAAGTATCATTTACCGCGCTACCAATTGCACCTAGTAAATATGTGATTGCAAAAGCAGATAAACCGACTGTATTAAGACCATACCAGTCACCCCAAACCCCTTTAGACATACCTAAGGTCAAAAATGCTGAATAGAATCCATACATAAGACCTGAGAATAAAGCGATGGAGATACCTCTTTTGTAAAATTGTGATGATAACTTCTTTTTAGCAGCAATTGCAGCCGCATTAACTGATGCTGTCACGTCGCTCATAAACAAAACCCCCTCTTTGAATACTTTTTATGTATTTTCATTAAATTATAATTTATAATGACCATTTTTATAATTTCACTCCATTATTTTCACATAGTCATTAGAAATTCTTTTGCAGAGTTTATTTAATTTTCCTGAACAATAAATTAGAAACCGTTTTCTTTAACAATATTTTGCCACCTAGAGCTTACTATTACACCCTGTTATAAATATAACTTATTAAGCCGTTTTTTCATGGCATAAAGTGCAACATTTTAATGCATTATATCCGCCAGTTTTTTGAGATTTTTGTACTATCGTTACTTTATTGCACTAATAGTTTTAATAAAGTCACTATAAGATGAATTCCTCCACTTATCTTATTTGTTGGTTTTTAGCAAAAAAAATCACCCCATTGAATGGACACAACTCTAGTTGTATCTATTCAATGGGATGCAGTTCAGATATCAAAACAAACTTTCTGAAGCAACCGTTATGATTCTCTAATTCTTTACCATATCTGCAATGGAATAATCTGATGAAACAGTGATTTCCCTTATATTCTTCTGAAAACGTTCGTATCTAACACTGCAGTAGTCGAGAAAATCGTCGCCACTGTAGTGCCTAATCATGGCCCATACCATCCAAAGCAAATCCTGTGCTATCATAAAGCATTTTATTTTTAATATTTCTTCTGGCGTCAAAAGTTGGCCATAGTAATCCAAAAGAAAATATTGAATTGCCTCTTCGGTCAATCTGGATTCAAGAATATATGCAGCCACATCCCAGCTTGGGTCGTTCATTCCAGAATATTCCCAGTCTACTAGGTAAGTTCTGCCATTACCACCCACCACAAAGTTTTCAGGTACTGTGTCGTTATGACAGGGAACAGAAATTGTATTTTTAATATTTTTTTGCATAAAATCAAGCAATTGCTTTTTCAATTCAGCGTAGTCAAAGAAAAAACCGCCATTAAGCTCTTGAATAATCTGCTCATATTTATTAAGTTCCATTTGCCAATCAAAGGTATTAGGAAAATGATTTGGATTGGAATGGCTTTTTTTAAGCAGACCAGAAACAGCTCTCAGATTTGTGATACTACATGGATCCGAAAGCGCAATATTTTTGCTATTTTTAATGTATACACTGATTTTAATCCCGCTGACTTCATCAAAATAAACGCACTCAGAATTCAAACCGAACTCCGTGGCCATACGATTGTTGATCTTTTCAATTTTTCGATCGATCATCTCATTAGTCATGCCGCCCGGTTGCCTTACAACATATTCAGTTCCCTTAATATTCATAAGATAGTTATAATTGGTAAGTCCACCTGCAAAACGGGATTTATCGAATATAATGCTATCATCATTAAAAACAAGCCGCAATTTTTTTTGTACTAATTCTTCCATTTTCATTAATAATTCCACCACTCATATATCTATTTATTACTTTATAATAGTCTATTACACAGATTCATACTTGTAAAGAGTATTTTCGCAGAATAAACACTTAATATTTTACTATTATAGCATATTTATTTCTCAAAAAAGAAAAAATGGAAAAATTACAATTTTAAAGTAGCTATTGTACAATAAATTCAATATTGTACAATAGTTACTTTTAACTGGATACAATAGTGCAAAAACTATATATTTAATCTGCAATAAACTAATTGTTTTGCATGATATCATCATATTATCAGTAATTTTGATTACTAGAAATAAGACTTACTATAGTAGCAAAGAATAGGAGGTAAAAATCATGGAAGACAAGTTTAAACTGAAATCCAAGGTTTATTTTAATAAGCAATCCATACAGGTTTTAGAACAGATTACTGGCTCCCGAGCATTTATTGTCTCAGATTCCATAATGGAAAAGCTAGGATATCTTCAAAATGTGGTAGATTACCTAATAAAAGCTGGAATAAGCTCTGTTGTTTTTTTGGGGGTGCGCCCTGATCCTGATATCAATGTAATTGCGGAGGGACTTAAGCTATACGGAGAAAGCGATGCTGATGTCCTAGTTGCAATGGGCGGAGGCTCAGCTATTGATACCGCCAAGGGAATTCTGTATTTTTCGTGGAAGTTAGAAAGCGCAGCGGGTCGTGAAATGAAAAAACCACTATTTATTGCGATTCCCTCCACAAGTGGAACGGGCTCAGAAGTAACGGACTTCGCCGTTATTACTTCCGGTGGGGAAAAGGTGTGTATTGTAGATGAATTTATCGCACCAGACATTGCAATACTTGACTCTACCTGTATTCAGCATGTTCCTACGCGGGTGGTGGTGGATACGGGCATAGATGTTCTCGTTCATGCCATAGAGGCCTATGTTTCCACAAACGCAACCGACTTTACAGACGCTCTTGCAGAAAAGGCAGTCAAACTGATCTTCGAGAACATTGAGAAGCTTTATAAGGACGTGAATGATTCCGATGCCAGGGATCGTGTTCAAAACGCTTCCTGCATGGCAGGAATGGCATTTACAAATTCTAATCTTGGCATCAATCACAGTCTATCCCACGCCATAGGTGCGACTTTTCACATTGCGCACGGTCGGTCCAATGCGCTCGTGCTTAATGCGGTGATGGAATACAACGCCGACTTAAGGGGAAGTGCCAACGATTATGCTACGGTCAGATACGCAAAACTGGCAACGATTCTGCAACTTCCAGCCCGGACGAACCGTGAAGGAGCTGTTAATTTCATACAAGCTGTAGGTAGACTGAAAAAAGCACTGGGGGTGGAAGATAATATTCGGGCTCTTGGAATTGATCAAAAGGAGTTTGAAAGCGCTCTGGATCATATGGCCGAAACAGCGATGATGGATAGGTGTACTCCCACGAGTCCCAGACAGCCTTCTAAGGAAGATCTGATTCGTATTTATCAAAAATGTTATTGACAAGTATTGAGGGATAATAAAAAAAGGCTAAATCCTAAGTTTTACCCCCTCTTTTTTTCGACAAAATTATCCAAAATAACATAGGATTACTTATTTACTTTTATACTATTGTACAATATAATAATAATTAAAAAGCCATACTCAGATTCAAAAGAGATTTTTCAGCCCATAGAACTTCACATAATTTACTTCTTTTGAATATAAATTACATGGCGGAAAAGGTGTGCTGAAAGCATGAATAAAACTAATAATCTGCTGGAAAAATTAATAGCCTCCAATAACTTATATACACGCTATATGAGTATTTTATCACTGTCAGATCTTCCAGTGTTTTTGATAGATACAAATGGCGATATTTTATTTGAGTTTATTCCATCTCCCCATTTTTGTACATATATATGCCAGAAAAGTATAGGTCAGGTATGCTCCGACTACAGATGTAGGCTTAAGCCTAACGTTGAGGATAGATTTGTTTGCCGACATGGGCTTGAAAACATCCTTTACCCAATAATGGTGCAGGATGAGATTTTGGGTTATGTAGCCGGAGTACAATCATATTTGCAAGGTAACGAGTATCAAAAACTCATGATTAATGTCCAGTCCTTGGAAGAGGCAAAAGGTCCGGAATTGGAGTTTATCGCCAAATCGATTTCCTCGCTAAAAACCGTGGAATCAAATAAAATTCAAATACACGAGCAGTTGTGCGGCCATATTGCTAAAAATATTTCTCTTGACTTATCCCAAAGCATAAGTCATGCAAATCTAGATGTAAGGTTATCTATTGAAAGGGAAATACTAGAGAAAAAGATTAACGACCTAGAAGCGAAAAACATGTCACTTATGGTTAATCCACATTTTTTATTTAATACCTTGAACTGTATCGCCCGCATTGCGTATTTTGAGCATTCCCAAACGGAGGAGCTTATCTATTGCCTTTCCGATTTGCTGCGGTACAATTTAAAGCAAGATAACCAGCTTCATACCATCGGTGCCGAAATTGACAACATGACAAAATATCTATATATCCAAAAGGTAAGATTTAAAAACCGTCTGGTGTATGACACCGACATCCCTGAGAATATTAAGTCTTACAGAATCCCCAACATGGTGATCCAGCCCATTGTTGAAAACGCTGTAATCCACGGCATCACTCCCAAGCGTGACGGAGGAAAAATCAGTATTTACGCGGAAATATATAAAAACGAGATCGTTATTTCTATTATGGATAATGGAAACGGTTTTCCAAAGGATTTTTTGCAGAATACGCAACAATTAGAAAATAAATCGGGTCTAGGGTTTTGGAATACAGACAAGCGTTTAAAACAATATTACGGAGAACAATATGGACTTAAAATAGTAAAGTCTGACTATAGCGGAAGTACCGTTACCATAACTATTCCCACCCAACCTATTGGGAGGTTAACGCCATGAGTGTAGTCTTGATTGTAGAAGATGAAATGCTTGAACAAGATTTCCTCAAAACAGTTGTGCTTGAGGAACTTTTACCGGAGGATAAGCTACTGACCTGTGAAAGCGGAGTTGAGGCCGTAAGGCTTGCAAAGCAGTATCGACCGGATATTATCATAATGGATGTGATGATTCCTGAAATGGATGGTCTAAGCGCCATTGAGGAGATCAGAAAATTTTTACCAAACGCTTGTATTACAATTTTGTCCGCATACTCGGATTTCCACTATGCACAGAAAGCGATTAAACTTCGGGTTTTTGAATACCAATTAAAGCCTATAAAACCCACCATGTTCAAAGAGATTTTCCGCAAAATGCTGGGCTCGGCAGGTGAATGTCATGTGCTGTTGGATGAAATTCCTGAAGAAAAGATCACAGAACGCAAGGAATATCTGCATAGCTTTATAGAGGAATCTGTAAAATATATTAAAGAGCATTTTAGGGAAAGATTGACTTTGGAAATGCTTGCATCTAAGGCGTTTATGAATCCAAAATATTTCAGCCATGTTTTTAAAAAGGATACAGATGTGGCGTTTACAGATTATGTAAATAATTTGAAGATTCAATATGCCTGCAGGTTACTCGAGACAACTAATTATCCGGCTTATCGTATTTCAATTGAATGCGGCTTCTCGGATCCGTCTTATTTTAATAGGGTATTCTGTGCGAAGATGAAAATGACCCCAAATACCTATAGAAAATGTGAATGTGCGTCAAAATCCAAGGATTGAACATTGGTTGTTAATATAATAACTTGATTTTAGAATATTTGCGGGCCCTTTGGGACCCGCATTTTACTTTTAACAAAAAAGCTTCAATCTATTTTGCCTCTTCTTCCTTCTTTACCATTTTAGGAAGAATAGCTTCAACTTCACCATGTGGACGAGGGATAACATGAACAGAAATCAGTTCGCCAACACGTTGTGCAGCTGCAGCACCAGCATCAGTTGCAGCTTTTACAGCACCTACGTCGCCTCTTACCATTACTGTTACTAGACCACCACCAATGTATTCTTTACCAATTAAATAAACATTTGCAGCTTTCACCATTGCATCCGCAGCTTCAATAGCTCCAACTAAACCCTTTGTTTCAATCATTCCTAATGCATCATATTTCATTTTTCTTTCCTCCTGATTTTTTATTTTTTAATTATAACTTTTGATAACAAATTAAGATTAATAACATTTGCATCTTCTATGTCAATAGACATTCTAAAACCGAAGCACAGAATCTATATTACCGCTTCTTCGTGCTTTACCAGTTTAGGAAGAATAGCTTCAACTTCAACGTGTGGACGAGGGATAACATGAACAGAAACTAGTTCGCCAACACGTTGTGCAGCCGCTGCACCAGCATCAGTTGCTGCCTTTACAGCACCAACATCTCCTCTTACCATTACTGTTACTAGACCACCACCAATGTGTTCTTTACCAACTAGATAAACATTTGCAGCTTTCACCATTGCATCTGCAGCTTCAATAGCACCAACTAAACCCTTTGTTTCAATCATTCCTAATGCATCATATTTCATTTTACTTTCCTCCTAATTTTTTATTTTTTAATTGTAATTTTTGATAGGGAATTAAGATTCATAGCATTTGCTTCTTCTGTGTCAATGTGACATTCCAGAGCTGAGGCATCATTTGCTCTAACTGCAACATTATTGTAAATACCTCCGCGTGGTCCATTAATCTCAATGGATACCATCTGTCCGTCATGCACTCCGAAGCGCTTAGCATCTTCAATTGTCATATGAATGTGTCTTTGTGCAACAATCAAACCTTCTTTAGTCTGAACTGATCCCTTGGGACCAATTAACGTAATTCCGGGTGTTCCCTGTAAATCTCCTGATAGCCTTGCTTGTGAAACGATGCCAAGTTTAAAGGAATCTCCTGTCAAAACTTCAATCTGCGATTTACTACGTACTGGACCAAGAATTCTAACTTTCTCAATGGCACCCTTTGGACCGCAGATTGTCACTATTTCTTTACATGCATACTGTCCGGGCTGTGACAAATCTTTACTTTTTGTCAACTGATATCCTTCCCCGAACAGACTGTTTACATCTGCCTGAGAGAGGTGAATATGGCGATTGGAAACCCCAACCGGTATTTCATACATATGCTCTTTCACATCAGCAAAATTCAAGTTTGATTGAGCCGCCTCCAGTAAAAGCTTCAAGACAGCATCATACTTTTCCATTTTAGTTGGCTCCCTTCATTGCATTTACTAGTTCACTTACCAGCTTCAAAAGCTTTTCATTATCAGTACAATCGCTTTTAGCTGCATATGAGTCAGGACTTGTAGCACAGCATCCTACGACCTTATTAACTTCATTGCTACTAGGGAGTTCAAGATGGTTGTAAGTAGGGTCAGCGGAAGCTAATGTACTACAATCTTTAATGCCATATGCTACTCTCTTGATATTAATCAAATGCATAGGTCCAACATTTTCAGAAACAGAGCTTCCTCCCCATGTACCGCAACCAAGTGTAAATGCAGGTAAAAGTCCTGTACTTGCACCAGTACCACCTTGGCTGCTACCAGTATTAACCAAAATACGTGCTGCTGGCTTTTTAGCAAACTTCATTACCATATCTTCATCCTCGGTATGAATACTCATAGTGTGTCCAATACCATTTTGAAGTAGTTTTATGCTGAGGTCACAAGCCTCATGCCAATCTTTTACTGTATAGAAAGCAAGTACTGTTGTCAGTTTTTCAAAGGACAGTGGATAAGCATCACCAACACCTTGCTGCTCACCTATAAGAACCTTGGTTCCTTCTGGAATGGAAATACCTGAAGCTGCTGCAATAACCTGAGGCGATCTACCTACAAACTTAGCGCTCATGGTGTGACCATTCTTAAATAACAATTCACAAACTTTTGCAGTTTCTTCTGAAGTCATAAAATAGCCGCCTTGTTTCTTGAATTCAGCCACTACTTGATCATGGTTGCACTCTTCAACAATAATAGATTGTTCGGATGCACAAATGGTACCATTGTCAAAAGTCTTACTTGCAATAATATTTTTAACCGCTTGCTCCACATTAGCAGTTTTCTCAATGTAAGCTGGAGAATTGCCAGCACCAACACCCAAGGCAGGCTTGCCCGCACTATAAGCGGCCTTTACCATTCCAGGGCCTCCAGTTGCAATAATCATAGAAACCTCTTTACATTTCATTAACTCATTTGTAGCCCCTACTGATAGTGTTGACATACCGCTAATTATATTAGCAGGTGCTCCTGCCGCTACTGCCGCGTCGTTCATAAGTGTTATGGCCTTCATTGTACATTTTAATGCAGCCGGATGTGGTGAAAATACAATTGCATTACGTGATTTAATTGCAATTATTGCTTTGTAAATAGCTGTTGATGTTGGATTTGTGGAAGGGACAATACCCATAATCAATCCAACTGGTTCAGCAATATCAATTACTTTATTAGCCGTATTTTCACTAATCACACCAATAGTCTTCATATCTTTGATGGCATTATACACAATAGTAGAAGCCATATGGTTTTTATAAGTCTTATCTTCAACTTTACCGAAACCAGTTTCTTCAACGGCCATCTTAGCTAGACAAACCGCATTTTCCTCAGCTACTCTAACCATATTGCACAAAATCCTATTTATTTGCCCTTCAGTATAATCAGCAATCTGCTCTGTAGCAATTTTTCCTAGTCTTGCAAGATTTCTTGCTTCTTGTATTGATCGTAAGTCATGATCAAAATTCTCCATCTTATGATTCCTCCATTCTTTTTCAATAAAATTATAAAATATTTTTATAATTTTATATTTACCTTAATTATTCCCGTAATACTCTCTGAATTTTGTAAGTAGTAGACCCTTGTTTGCTTTGGAAACCGTTCTTCCCGCAATACCAAAGTTCTTATATCCACGAGCTATATTTCGAAGCTCTATCACCTTAAACTTGCTGAGAACCACAATGGTTTGTTCCAAACCGTATTCAATCACCATCTTATCTACAGCTTCCTTATTAGGTAGTTCGCTTAAATCCATTTGCTTAGGAGCAACTGGAACTTTTACTTGCTCTTCGGATTCAGTTTTTGCTAACTGAACAGTTGAGATTTCTACATTTTTCAGCGGGGCTGCGGGTATCATTATGTGCTCTAAGTCCTCATGAGGACGGGGAATCACATGCTCTGAAACCAGAAGTGCGCTATTTATTTTTCTAACTGCTGCTCCACCAGCCTCTACAGCTGCTTTCACCGCACCAACATCTCCAGTTACAATAATTGAAACAAGACCTCCACCTACATATGTCTTTTCCAAGAGATTCACATCCGCCGCCTTAAGCATAGCATCTGCACTCTCAATAGCTGCAATGAGTCCTTTTGTTTCTATTAACCCAAGTGCCTGCATTCCTAACCCTCCTTACCTTCCATCAAACTTTCTAATGTGTAGCATAGAACGCTTTCATCTTGTCAGGTGAACCAAATGCTAATTTAGCTCCCTTAGGGAAGAATACTGAGTCACCTGGTTGTGCAGTATAAACCTTACCGTCAACTGTTACTACCAATGTACCTTCTACAACATGGTAAAGTTCTTCACAAGTTGTTTCCCAATCGAAGGTACAACCTTCAATTGTAATAAATCCTGCATTCATTGAGCAGCCGTCCTCAGCATTGATAATTTCCTGATAGACTACTTTGTCATTAGGATTTCCAGTATCAAAAACATCCATCCTTACTGACTTGCCACGAACGATTTTCAAACCACCACAATCCTTCTCAGAAATATATGGCTTGTCGGACGCCACCTCAAAGATTCCACTTAAAAGTCCTTTATCCATCATAGCCTTGAACACCTTATATATCATATCTTTGTCCATTTCACCTTCACTGGCTTTTGCCGGTTCACAAGCTTTTCCTTCACAAGAACTCTTTACCTCACATACCTGAGCTTCCGTAGAAAATTCTATTCCACGATCTCTTGCTGCATCTTTGGCTGCTGGAGTAATAATTGTATTGCTATCAATATAAAATACCTTTTGTCCCTGCTTTTCAACAGCTTCAACATCTTTTACACAAATTAATTTTTTCATTCTTTCACATCCTTACAATTATTGGTATAGTCATTTAAAACATCTTCTTATATATATATGTTCTGATATATTAGAACAAAGATGACAATAGTCTGTCGGAAGGTGACGCTATAACCTCTGCATTTACTAACAAACCTTTTTCTTCTGCAATAGCTTTTCCTATTTCAACACCGGTTTCAACAGCAGCCACATCGCCGGTAAAAGTAAAGAATGACTTACCGCCTAGTCCATTTCCAAGTCGAAGTTCTAGCGGCTGTAAATCAGCAGCTTTCAGGATTGCATCAGCTGCGATAACCATGGTTGCCAAGGAGAAAGACTCCATAATTCCTAGTGCCTGAATTTCATCTGGCATAGTTGCACCTGTGATTGCCGGGAAAACTAAAGGGCTGACATTTGGTATAATAATAGAATCAACCAAAAATTCTTCTGCCAATTTTTCACCTACACTCACTGAATCTTGAACTGATGCAACATCTCCCTGGACAATAACTATATACTTTCCGGGGCAAACAGAACTCGCTGTTACTATTTCTACATCAGCAATTTTCAACATCTGATCTGCTGCATATATACCACGTGCAATACTTGTAAATTCAACCATTCCTATTGCTATGGACATATTAATCCCTCCTTATTGCAATAAAATCATTTCCACACTCTACAATGGTTCCTGAAATACTTGCATGAATTGCAGCACCCAAACTACCTTCAGGAATTTTGCCTATTAACTGTCCCAGCTGCACATGATCGCCAAGATTAATAACGGTCACTGCAGGTGCCCCTACATGTTGTCTTGTTGCAATTTGTACTAATTCAGGTTTTATTTCAACTTCCATCATAGGAGCCGGTTTGTCAAAATCATGCAAACCTAGTCTTGCTACAAGGCGCTTACTTGGAACCAAACGATACTCACGGCTTTTGCGGGAATTGAATTCTGACTGCATTGGCTTATACCTTATATTCTGCTGGGCCAATTTCTCTTTAAAATAGAGATTTGCAGATTTCGGATAAAGTCCTACCGGGCAAGAAAACAATTCACATAAATTACACTGACAACATAGCTGAGCACTCTTTTGCCCTTCAACATCTGTTAATGCATAATTTAAAGCTGTCATCATCTTGTGTGGTTGCACATTATGTCCAATAAGGAAGCGAGGACACATATCCGTGCACATCCGGCACTGTTCACAGGAAGCTCTATTCACTCTTCTTGTCTGTTCCATGCTCATAGATTTCTTGCGAATCAGAGAATGCTGTTTTTTTAAAATTACAAATCCCTTATTCTTCTTTGTAATATATCCATCAATATTACTCATGACCGGACCCATCATAGGACCACCATCAATAACTGCATAACCTTCAAAATTTTCTATACCACTCAGCCTTAGCACATCTATAATCGGTGTGCCAACTGGCACTTTTATGGTCAAGCTTTTAGGTATATCTCCTGCAACTGTGATATATTTTTCTGTAACTGGCTCTCCCATAGAAGCATTGTAAATATTTAATACTGTTTCTGTATTTACTACTACACATCCAACCTGAATTGGGATACCCATTTCAGGAACAACTCTTCCTGTAAGTTCATAAACAAGAACTTGTTCATCACCTACAGGGTAAATATCCGGCAGCTCTTTCACTTCAACGAAATCACCTACCTGCAACGTCTCAATTCTATCTCGCAAAATAGAAATCGCTTCTTTATGCTTTCCTTTAACTCCTATAAGAGCTTTACTAGCGCCAATAAACTCTCCAGCTAATATAAATCCTTTGATTATTTCATCAGGAAATAGTTTCATCAACTGCTGGTCCACCCTCAGTAACGGTTCACATTCAGCTCCGTTAAGAAGTATATATTCTGACTTTGATGCTAGTTTTACATGGGTAGGGAATCCTGCACCCCCTGCGCCAATAACTCCAGCTTCTCTAACCATATCAAGAAGATTCATTCTAAGCCCTCCTGCCATTCTCTGGGGCACATAACAATTATCAATTGTTATGTGCCCTGTATTTCGCTGTAGTACAAAACAATTAATATACACTAGTTATCTATCGTGTTCGAATGTTTTTTATTCACTAAAAGTAATGTTACATTAATTATAACATAGTTTTAATATCTTTATATAATGTAGAATATTGCTTATAATAGTTATAAAATCATTCCGTAAAATAGGGTTAATATGTAAATTATCTTTAGGTATATGGAATTTAAAATGCTATTAACACATTAATTGTGTTAACAGCATTTCTTTATTTCTTCACAATTTCACCATTAATTATTACAAATTCTACTTTGCTTCTTAGGTCAAAGGGATGTCCACTATATATAAC
>Ga0209125_1001435_pt1 | contig 22209 bp, 22 predicted proteins | sample BarGraIncub1131A_FD_184503 | JGI IMG/M metagenome (GOLD analysis project Ga0209125, IMG submission 184503) | Arctic peat soil microbial communities from Barrow, Alaska - Barrow Graham LP Incubations 11-31A (SPAdes) (version 2) | ecosystem: Environmental > Terrestrial > Soil > Wetlands > Peat...
CGATTAAATCCGTAGGAGGCGATCACGTCGCACGGACTCTCTCCTTCTCTTACCCGTTCGATTGCCATCAGCCGAATTTCTTCGAGCGTTTGATGATCAAATTTTCTGCCGTCGCGTTTCATGTTTGATTCGGTCGGCATGACTCTGCAAAGTTCCCTATTTGTCCACTTAATTGGCGACTACTGAGTAACGGCCATCGAGACGGGCAGAGAAAGCGGGCGACGGCGCAATGTGGTCCGCCTTAAGATTGGCGGCAAGCTGGATGATGTCATCGCAGCGCGCTATGAATGTAACGATACATTCTCTCGCGCATGACCAAAAGGTGGTCAACTCTTAGCACGGCAAAGCGTGGTCAATCATCCGCGAGCCCACTACGCCATTACGTTGAGAGGCAAGATCCGCTCAAATATTTGCCCAGATTGGACTTGGCGTACACGCCGTAACAGACGAGACTTGAACTTCCAGAAGTGACACATGCCCTTAGAACATAATTTTTGCGAAGACAACTCCATTGTGACAACTTCGTAGTGCAAAAGTCAAAGAATAGAATGACGAGGAATGATCGACAAAATTCTTCCCGGATCTATGCCACTTGCACGATCCACCTCGTTCCTCGTTTTATTGCAGTACCCGCTTGCGACTTCTCGCCCCTCCAAGGCAAGAAATCGGCCCCCTGTCCAACTTCGTGCTTGCCGAGGCGTTCGGTCGGTTAGTGCCTACGTAGTATAGTATTTGCCCCCACCTCCCCCGAAGGTTAGAATCACGCGCTCGTGGCTCGGGTTCGTGTTCGGTCAAGCGTTCGCTGTTCGCCAACAGGCATGGCGAAGGCAAAACTGATCAGGAGCAAACTCCTCGGGGGTTCAGGAAAGCGCAGGTGCGCTATCGGCAAGTATTTTCTTGTAGAAACCAGATACTTCAGGAAATTTGAATGATATTGGTAACGGGCGGAGCCGGATTCGTCGGCGCGAATCTTGTCTTGGGTTGGATCGCACAATCCAAGAAGAAGGTTGTTATCGCTGCCAACCTTAAGCCATCAACTCGGAGCGAGTTGGAGATTGCCGACTTGAACCGTAGTTACCTTGAGCGGAACCACCTCAGTGTCGAAATCATGGGACGTGGCTACGCCTGGCTCGACACCGGTACCCACCAGAGCCTGATTGAAGCTAGCAGTTTCATTGCGACAATCGAACACCGGCAAGGCTTGAAAGTAGCTTGCCCGGAAGAGATCGCCTACCGCAAAGGATTGATCGATGCTGAGCAACGGGAAAGGCTTGCTCAACCGTTTGCCAAGAACGATTGTGGTCAATACCTGTTGAGTTTGCTTAAGGAGCCAGCGTTTCGATGAAAACCAACGCCCGCTCATTTTTGGGAGAGTTGTATGATAGCCGCAATGTCCTGTCGCAACTCGTTTCCCAGCAATTGATACTGCGTTACAGGCGCACGGCGCTTGGATATTTCTGGACGCTCATCAACCCCTTGCTGATGATGTCAGTGATGGCATTGGTGTTCGCCACGCTGTTTAAGGCTGACCTAAAAACCTTTACGGTTTTTTTGTTTGCCGGAATGATCCCCTGGAATTTCTTTAGTTCTGCGGTCACGCAGTCCGGCGCCTCCTTTATTAACAACGAAGGACTTATCAAGAAAATCTACCTACCCAAAATAATTTTCCCGCTGAGCATCGCCTTTGCGCTTTTGATAGACAGTGCCCTCTCGTTTCTAGCGCTATTTGTCATCATTCTCTTCATTGGCGGCTCGCTGTCGTGGGCTGTCTTGTTCATCCCAATTGCGTATGTGATCCTGTTCTTTTTTGCTTTGGGTATCAGCTTGATCACATCGGTAGCAACGGTGTTTTTCCGCGACCTTCAGCACATCATCCTGATTGCCATGCAGGGGCTGTTTTTTTTGACGCCCATTCTGTACAAAAATGACGCACTGGCAGGAAAAGTCGCCTGGCTTGTCGGGTTAAACCCGGTTGTGCCATTTATCGAACTTTTCCGAGCACCGCTCTCCCAAGCCAGCCTGCCAAGCATAATTGTCATTCTTCAGGCGATAGGTTTTTCCCTTTCTGCGATGGTCATTGGTTTGTTTATTTTTCTCCAGCAAGAGAAAAAGATCGTTTTCAGGCTGTAGTCAGATATGTCAAGCATTCTCATTGAGAACCTATCGATCAAGTTCCGCATTTACCACGACAGATCGCCGTCGTTCAAGGACTATTTCGCCAGCCTGTTCAAACGACAGCGCCACGTCGCCTATTCAGATTTTTGGGCAGTCAAGGACGTTTCCTTCGAGATCAAGGCTGGCGATCGTGTGGGCATCATTGGCCACAACGGAGCGGGGAAGAGTACCCTGCTTAAGGCGTTGTGCCGGGTTTATGAACCATCAGATGGAAGAATCTCTGTCGATGGACGGATCGCACCCCTACTCGAAATTGGGGCAGGCTTCCATCCAGAGTTCACCGGCCGAGAGAACATCTACCTTAATGGTGCGATTCTTGGTTACACCAAACAACAGCTCAACGTAATCGAACCTGAAGTCATCACTTTTGCCGAGTTGGAAGAATTCATCGACACCCCGGTCAAGTACTACTCCACAGGCATGTATATGCGCCTAGCGTTTTCTCTCGCCACCGCCATGCACCCGGACATCCTCGTCCTCGACGAGATTTTTGCTGGTGGCGATGCAGCTTTCATGGCGAAGGCAAGGGCAAGAATGCACAACTTGATTGACAAGGCGGACATCATGATCATGGTCTCACACGATCACGAGTTAATAAAATCCCTCTGCAACCGTGTCATATGGCTAGACCACGGCAAACTGACGGCAGACGGCTCCCCCGAGGACGTCGTGGGACGATATCTGGCTGGCAAGCACAATGGATAAGCCCGCGTCCCGACTTTACCCAAGAGTATCTTCACAACATCATTCCCGAGTTGTGCAAGAGTGCATCACGCCATGAACAATGGCGGGAAAGAATCATGACTGAGCCTCATCTACTGCCGGAGCAGTTCACTTCAGAATGGATGCCATTCCGAGAAACCGGGGGAGTGACCGAGCCGATCCAAACGCTAATAAATATCAGGAAGGTCAAAAGACTTCAGGCCAATCAGAATGACATTGTTAGCCGATTGCGTGCAACATGGCTGGGGCGACTCTATCGAAGTCACCTGAAGCAGCACATCGCTATCCGCTGGATCGCCCAATGGATTTGGCGAAACGGATACCCTATATACATAAATCACATTGCTACCCGCATTTCCAACGGAAAAGCAAAACGATGGCGCCCGCTCATCGCTCTCAGCGAGTTCACAAAAAAAAGCGGCGCGTCGACCTACAAGTTGGCAGATGCAACTCTTGTTGAAACACCTCAGCCACAAGTCTTTCCAGCGTGCGATCAAGGCTATCTTGCATCACCCCACGATAGATACAAATTCCCCGAGATTTTTGTCGCCACCATACGCAACGCAACCACCTACGGAGGAACAAACCTCGTTTTAGCTGGTGGCGAGGTCGTCTGCCATGACTTGTATGACTTCCACCGTGATTACACCAGTGAAGAATTGCATGGCCGCACGCTGATTGCCTCCAAGTCCAGTCGCATCCGTTGGTTGTTACACGACGAAGCCCCGGAACCAATTTCTGTCGCCGCCACATTTGTTGACGCTTGCGCGCCAAACTATGCCCATTGGATGACCGAGGTACTGCCTCGCATCGCGCTGTTTTGTGCCGAAGATCGCTTCAAAGAAGTACCCATCGTGGTCAATGAAGGCCTGCACCACAACATCATGGAATCGCTGCTTCTGATCGCAGGAACCGATCGTGAAATTATTACCCTTCCGATTGGTAGAGCACTGGTAGTCAACACACTTTATCTCACGTCAGTCGCTGGATATGTGCCGTTTGAACGGCGTACAAACAACCTATCGAGACATTCTCACGGAATGTTCAGTCCAAAGGCCTTTGAAGAGATCCGTAACAAACTGATCGCGCCTGCGGATCGGGTCACCAACAATGACTGGCCGGAGAAAATCTATCTAAGGAGAAACTCCGGCAGCAGAAAGGTAACAAATGCGGACGAAATTGAACGACTACTCATATCACGGGGGTTCGTCATCGTTCAACCGGAGAAATTTAGTTTTCTCGAGCAGGTTCAGTTGTTTGCCAACGCAAAAGTAGTTATTGCATCATCAGGCGCAGCGTTGGCAAATATCATTTTTTGCCCACCAACAACGGAAATATTGATCTTCATTTCCAAACAACCGGACACGAGCTACTGGTATTGGCAGAACATGGCTTCAGCATCGGGAAAGGTTGTTCGGTATTTTCTCGGTGAAGCAGTAAGCGGAAGCAGCCAAGGCATCCACGCGGACTTCTCAATATCACCAGACGAAGTATTGAAAAACATTTAAACAAGGAGTGTCACTTGAGCAACTCAATCCATCCAACAGCGATCATTCAAGACAATGTCGAAATTGGGGATGGCAACGAAATCGGCCCCTATTCAGTAATTTATGGACCCCTCACAGTCGGCGACGGCAACTGGATTGGGCCGCACGTGACGATTGGAACACCGGGCCAGGACACGCGCAATCCAAGATATGACAGTTCACAATCACGCATTGAGATTGGCAATGACAACATCATTCGCGAGTACACGGCGATCCAGAAACCCTGCTATCGGGATGTTACCCGTATCGGCAACCACGTATTCATCATGCAGAGTGTGCACGTCCCTCATGATGCAATCATTCATGATGACGTCGTGATTACTCCAATGGTTGTCATGGGAGGGATCGTCAACATTCTCCAAGGAGCGACTCTTGCGGTGGGATGCTCGGTGCACCAATATTCGGTGGTAGGGCATTACTCGATCGTAGCCATGGGGTCCGCGTTGGCCAAGAACGTGAGGCCGTTCGTGAAGTACGTGCCCAAGAAGGCGATAGCGGTGAACGACTATGCAATCAAAAAATACGGGTTCGAAGATGTGCGTGATCAGATCGTCGCCTATCTCATGGACGACATTAAACCGACGGATTCACGGCTGGTGATGATCGTGGATGAATTTGAATTTCTCAGCGCAGCATCCGGCAGAACTGTCTATTGAGACTTGATATATGAGCATCCAAGATTGCAATATCATTGATCTCCCACGAATTAACGATCCGCGGGGCAACCTCACCTTTGTCGAAGCGGGGCATCACATCCCGTTCGATATCCGGCGCGTGTACTACCTGTACGACGTCCCCGGCGGTTCCGAGCGGGGTGGACACGCACATAAAGCCTTACACCAGTTGATTATCGCTATGTCGGGCTCATTCGATATTCACCTTGATGATGGATACGCAACAAAAACCGTGCATATGAACCGCAGTTATTACGGGCTTTCCGTATGTCCAATGATCTGGCGAGAAATTGATAATTTCTCATCCGGTGCGGTATGCATGGTGCTGGCGTCGGAGTACTACGACGAACTTGACTACTACCGGAACTACGATCAATTTATCGGCGATGTCCATAAGGCAGCCAAATGAAATATATTCCATTTCTTGACCTTGTCCGCCTGCATCAGTCTATCCGAGAGCGACTTGATGCGGCTTATCACCGGGTCGTTGATTCGGGATGGTTCATCATGGGTCCAGAACTTGAAGCCTTCGAAACAGAATTTGCTCTGTATTGCGAAGTGAAGCATTGCATAGGCGTCGGCAATGGGCTCGAAGCCCTTCACCTTCTGTTACGTGCCTATGACATAGGCCCCGGCGACGAAGTTATCGTTCCTTCCAATACTTTTATTGCTACCTGGCTAGCCGTTACTGAATGTGGGGCAACCCCGGTTCCGGTAGAGCCGCGTATTGACACCCACAATATCGATCCCGCTCTGATCGCCAACGCAATCACCAGCCGCACACGGGCAATCATTCCAGTCCATCTGTATGGACAACCGGCAGACATGGACCCAATTACGGCACTCGCGGCCGAGCACAACCTGATCGTCATCGAGGATGCGGCCCAGGCGCAAGGCGCGCGCTACAAAGGTCGGCGCGTGGGTTCATTAGGGCACGCTGCCGCCACAAGTTTCTACCCAGGGAAGAATTTGGGGGCACTTGGTGATGGAGGGGCGATACTTACCAATGATGATGCGATTGCTGAAAAGATCAGACAGCTACGCAACTACGGTTCAAAAATCAAGTACCAGCACGACCTTGCCGGCTACAACAGCCGACTGGATGAACTGCAGGCGGCTTTTCTTCGCGCAAAACTGGCGGTATTGGATGAATGGAATGACCGCCGGAGAAAACTTGCAGATCAATACTCAAGATTGCTCGCTGGTACAGGCATCGGCTTACCTTTCGTTCCTAAATACGCCGAACCCGTTTGGCATCTTTATGTAATTTGCAGCAAACAACGGGATGCATTGAAAGCGCATCTGGAACAGCAAGGCGTGCCAACGGTTATCCACTACCCTATTCCCCCAAATCGACAAGCCTGTTACCTAAATTTTAGGGAGCAACCCTTGCCCATTGCGAAAGCTTTGTCTGAGGACGTGTTAAGTTTGCCAATCTCCCCTTCTCTCGAAGATGCAGAAATCGAGTATGTCGCTAGCAAGATTTTGAGCTTTCAAAAATCGTGGGCTATAGATCACGTTTAGTGTGAGCGTCTTTACAGACTAAAAAATTACTGATCTGTCGAAACTCCTGTGATAGTTTGGGTAGTGGCGGCTGTGCCACCCGGCTAGAATGTCTGTCTATCTTTGTACTCACATAACGCGCCACTTAAGCAATATACGTTAGCGTATTACGTAGTTTGTTTAATAGAAGTGACTGATATGGTTGGCCAGCCGGTTGTTGCTAAACGATTTCGTTTCAGAATTTACCAGATTTTGTTGTACTACAGTCACTAGTATGTAGAAAAACGATTGCTCACAAAAGATAAGCAAAGGCTGCTTTATCTTCATGACATTTTTCAACTGAGAAGAAAAACTTTTGAATGCAATAGTGAAGCATGCCCAGATGACGACAATTCCTGTATTTAAACCCCTGCTCCCAACAGCCATCGAAGTGATGCCTTACCTCATCCAGATTGATGCGAACCGGTTTTATACAAACTATGGCCCATTGGTGCGTGCCTTTGAAGCCCGTCTGGCTGAGGCGCGCGGAGTTGGTCCTAAATCGGTGGTAACCAGTTGCAACGGCACTGTGGCGCTGATGCAGACACTCTTGGCAGTCGTTGACCGGGTTACTGAAAGAGCTGCTTATTGTATTACCCCCTCGTGGACATTCGTAGCAACCCCGGCGGCAATTCAGGCGGCTGGGCTGGTTCCCTATTTTGCGGATGTATCTTCTGGCTGGGCGCTTGATCCTCATCAGGTAGAGGGTCTTGCTGCACGCTTACGCAGTCAGGGCCATCAAATTGCGGCGGTGATGCCAGTTGCACCATTCGGGGCTCCACTTGATTTGATTGCGTGGGAGGCATTTCAAGACCGTACTGGAATTCCCGTTGTCATTGATGCAGCAGCTGGTTTTGACCATTTCAGTCATGCGGGTGCAGATTATCCTCCCTCGAGTCGCTTGCCTGTGGTGATTAGTCTGCATGCCACCAAGGTTTTTGGCATTGGTGAGGGTGCCTTCATTGTCACCGCAGATGAGGACTTGGCTGACCGCATTAGGAGCTGGGGGAATTTTGGTTTCCACGAATCTCGCGATGCAAAAATGAGTGGCATAAATTCTAAGATGTCCGAGATGTCGGCAGCCTATGGTCTAGCTCTGCTTGATATTTGGGAAGTTGTTCGAAAAGAGTGGGTGGCGTTAACGGTGGAATTCCGGAGACACGCTGACAGCCTTCCTTTTCTTGTTCCAGCGTTGGATCAAAGTGGCCAATGGGTATCAAGCTATGGTTTGGTTCGCTTGGCCGACTCGTCGATTGATCTGTCCGTTCTAATGCGCAGAATGGCAGATCAAAAGGTGGAAACGCGCCGTTGGTGGGCGTTGGGCTGCCACATGCAGCCAGCCTATCGCGACTGTGGGCAAGAGAAGATGGGCGAGACGAAGAGATTAGCGAAAACGGTGCTGGGTCTGCCATTCTGGCGTGGACTAAAGCCCGAGGACATGACAAAGGTATTTTCAGTCTTGGCCGATGCGGTAAGGGTAACGGCGGCTGAAACGCTGGAGGATCTCCATTGACATCGTTTCAAGACAAAACGGTTCTGATCACAGGTGGAAGCGGTGCCGTTGGGCGAGCTTGCACGGAGATTTTTCTGCGGAAAGGGGCGCGCGTTTTTCTGACCGACTGCGTCATACCGGACCCACAATTGATATCGCATCAGAATGTGTGCTTTCACGCTGCCGATACTACTGACCCACAGGCAGTGGCTGCGACCTATCGAACTGCCTTAGCGCACTTTGGGCGCATTGACGCCGCAGTACTTGCTGCAGGAATTGAGGGGAAAGTGGCCCCCGTTGAAGAAATATCCGAAAAGAATATAGACGCGATCCTGGCGGTCAACGTCAAAGGTTGTCTATTTTGGATGCAACACTGTCTGAGGGGAATGAAAGCACAAGGCACTGGTAGTATAGTGGCCTTGTCCTCCATTTCAGGGGTGGTGGCCAGTGCTCTGTTGGCTGGTTATGTCATCAGCAAGCACGCGGTTATCGGACTAGTGAAAACAGCCGCTCTGGAAGCGGGACCGCATGGCGTCCGCGTGAACGCCGTTTGCCCCGGCCCCATCGATTCGGAGATGATGCGCCGATTGGACAAAGCTTTTCTTGAGCGCAACCCTCAGAGGTTCGTTGGTCAATCGGATGCGGTGAAGGCAATTCCTACCCATCGCTACGTCACAGCCACCGAGGTTGGAAACATTATTGCCTTTCTTTGCAGCGACGAAGCGGCGTCCTGCAATGGCGGGACCTATATGATCGATGGCGGTTTCACAGCGAAGTAATCTCTCCCATGCTGAAATCTATTACCCAATTTTTAATTGGCAAGAAACCTTCTCCCCCGCCCCTCCAGGAACAACCTCTCGACCTCCTAGTCCCTTTGCGTGCACTTAGCGCTAAAGGGTGTTGGGCAGAGCTAGAAAAACAAGGACGCGACCTACTAGCTACCCAACCAATGGCAGTCGAGGTTCTCGAGCTAGTTGCCTATAGTCTTCAGCAGCAGGGGCGGTTCGCGGACTCCTTGGCACTGTGCAAGCAGGCGTCTTCGATTGACTCGCAGCGCTGGCTGAGCAATTTTGTAGCGGGTCTATCCCTAAGGGCCCTCGGCAGGACAAAGGAAGCTTCTGCTTATTTTCACCAGGCGGCTGTGATTGCTCCCAAGGACCCACAGACCGCCCGCTTACGGTTGGAAACGCAAATTGTTGCAGACGGAATCGAAGCCGCTGTCGAAGACTATCGAGCCCATCGTCTCCGACTAGGTCACAAAGGGATCGTCATTGAGGCGCCAGTGCAGTCAGTGCGTGAATGGTCCTTGCGGAGAGGGCTGAGCCTACTGGCGGCTGGTGAGCAGGAAGAGATTTTGTTCGAAGCTCCTGCTGTTTGGGGACAGGCGAAGGAGCCTATACGGGCTAGTGTGATGTCAAATCTCCCGTATGTTGTAGAAATCCCTGACGCCCAGATTTTTAGCCGATCCAGCCTGATACTGACCAGTGATCACACGGTTCTTAGTGACACCGCAGGACACCACGAATTTGGCAGTTTCGTCAGTTTTGCTTACGAAAACATCGTACTCTCCCAGCAAGCGGGCAAAGTGCTTCTGGATTTCGAGGAATATGAAACCCACGAAATTCCAGCGGGAATCTGGATGTCTGGGTTAGCTTCAAATGCCTTTGGGCACTGGCTACCAGAATTTCTCCCGAAATTACAATTCTTGCAATTTCATTCCGACTTTCCAAGCCTACCGATTATCATTGATGACGAAATGCCACCCAGTCACACGGAGCATCTCCGCCGTCTTGTTGACAACCCCTTACTCGTTTTGCCGCCCAAGTCATCCTTTTTCTGCCGACGATTGCTAGTGGCCCCTTCCCCGACTTTTTACCCCGTGGAATTGCTGGAAAACAATCTTCCGGCGCATCAGATCGGTGCATTGTCCCCACGTGCTCTCAAATTCCTGCGTGGAGGCCCCCCTGCCAGTTGTGGGCACTCGGGGGGACGGATTTTTCTTGGCCGCAAGGCAATGAAATGGCGTCGTTTGCTAAACGAGGAGGAGATTGCTAGATATCTTTCCGGTCTGGGGTTTCAAACGGTATACATGGAAGACCTTACCGCTACTCAGCAGATAGCCCTGTTTCAGGGAGCCGACTGGATTGTGGCGCCCAATGGCTCGTCTCTACTGAACCTAATTTTCGCCGATCCAAAAATTAAGCTTCTGGTGCTTTCTCAGAATAATTTGTTCAACTGGGGCAATTTTCAGGGTCCGATGACTACGCTAGGATATCGGCCTGTCTTTTTGTGCGGGGAGGAGGCGGAGGCGATTGATCAAAAACATTCGGATTATCGGATTCCCCTGTATTTAATCCGTCATGCGCTCTCTGACATGGGTATGAGCGAGGCCAAGGCATGAACGGTGTTCCGCTCGGCGGTTTTTTCGCCCTCGAAATTCCCGACGCCGATGGCGGAATTCTTCAGTCATGGAGCGAGGGCCGGCACGTGGCCTGCTTCGTCAATGCTCGCTCGGCTTTGGCAGCCCTGATTGCCGCCGAACGGCCTCGCGCGGTCTGGTTGCCGGCTTTCCTATGCGGCGCGCTTGCCGACGCGGTGCCTGCCGCCCTGCGTCGATATTATCCGGTCGGACCTACCCTCACTCCAGAAGTATCGGCTTTGGGCAATGTCCAGAGCGGCGACATGTTGATCGGCATAAATTACTTCAGCTATCCGCCGGCGGCCGATTTCATCGATTTTGTTGCTGCCAGTCCTGATGTACTGTTCGTGGAAGACTGCGCCCATTGTCTAGCCCCTGAATCCCCCGGATGGGGTGGCTGGCGGCTATTCAGCCCGCGAAAACTGTTGGGAGTGGCTGACGGCGGCATCTTGGTGGCAATGCGTAGCGGTCTGCAAGTACCACAACCCAAAATTATGGGGAAATTTCCCGAATCGCAATGGCTCGCGCCTTTGCTGCGTTTTGAGGACGAATCGCAGGGCCTAGCAGGCATTTGGCATGTCGCCAACCAAGACAAGGAAGCTGCAATGACCGTGTCCGACGTGGCAATGACCCGCCTTAGCCATAGCCTGCTGGCGCTAACCGATCCCAAACCACTAATCCAACGGCGAATGACCAATTTTCTAACACTTGAGGCGGAACTGTCACCATTGCTGTTATCACTCGGCCGTCGTTCTGGTGACGCTCCTTTCGCCTTTCCTATTAAGCTGAAAGAGAATCGGCGCGATGAGGTGCTGAAACGGCTGCATGACCAGCGTATTTACGCGGCCGTTCATTGGCGCGATCTACCTTCGCCGGTTGAGCATTTTTCTGCTGAGCATCGATTGGCTCGTGAGTTAATTTCCTTGCCATGCGATCACCGCTATCGTGCCGAGGATATGTCGCGAATTATTCAGGTCGTTGTGGGGGCTCTTGCATGACACATCCCTACGCCACTTTGAATTATGCCCAATCCCTTAGCCGTACAGAAGAATCCTTTGCCGTTCCAGAATGGGGAGGGGCTGTTATTGCTCGCCCGATAGAACTCGACCTTCTCGACGCTGCCGGAACGTATCCGATGACGGTGTTGGCACCCGATGCGGATCTGGCAGGTGGGCTGGGACGCTTGCGGCAGGCCGGTTTCATATCGGTTGTCATTGTTCTTGACGACTACCATCGCCCTCCGCTGCCAGACTTGGAAAGCGCTTTCGATTTAGTTCGTCCGTTCAAAACCCATTACGTCGTAGACAGAGCAATTGGCGAGACAGTGCCCAGCAGGCACCATCGTTACGCGATCAAGAAGGCGCGTTCGGTGGTAAGAGCAGAAGCCTTTGCACTGTGTGACCATCTGGAAGAGTGGCTCAGACTCTACGAACATTTGACGCAACGCCACGGCCTTCATGGGGTACATGATTTTCCCCGCAGACATCACGAAATGCTGTCGGTATTACCTGGAATTAAAGCAGTTGGTGCTTTTCTTGACGATGTCTTGCTGGCCGCACATCTTTGGGTAGAAGAGGATGGTCGCGTCCATAGCCATCTAGCAGCGTCCTCCGACCAAGGCTATGCACTTGGAGCTGCCTACGCAGTAAATGATGCTTCAATCAGGTTTTTCGCCGATGCACAAATCATCAATTTCGGAGGTGGGGCTGGGCATGAAGATGATCCAACTGACGGATTGGCACGATTCAAGATGGGATTTGTCAATGCCACAGCTCGCTCCTATATTTGCGGAAAAATTCTCGATACCGAGAAATATGAGCGACTGTCTGCCACAAGGATGGCAACAACAGATTTCTTTCCGGCGTATCGGGCCCCTCTTTTAACAACTTAGGAGAACCATGAACATAAAGGGAAGACGAGTTCTACTGCGGGCAATCGAAGAAGCTGATTTACCCAAACTCAATGCTTGGAGCAACGACCCGGATCTGTGGAGCATGCTGGGTGGCTGGCATTTTCCAATCTCGATGGCGTCGACTCATCGCTGGTTCGAGGGCCTGCAGAATGATACTGTGAATCAGCGTTTCGCCATTGCAACTGCTGAATTGGGATTGGTGGGAACTGCCAATCTAGTAGAGATCGATTGGAAGAACAACCATGCATTCCACGGCATGATGCTCGGCGAACCTGCGGTGCGAGGCAAGGGAATTGGCATCGACGCAATTATGGCAACGATGCGGTACGCATTCGAAGAGTTGCATCTGGAACGATTGGATGGCTCAATGATTGAATACAACGATGCTTCGTTAGCTGTTTACTGTAATAAGTGCAACTGGAAGGTTGAAGGGCGCCAGCGTAATTGGTATTTCCGCCGTAGCCAATATTGGGATCGTATAGTTGTTGGTGTTACACGTCAGGACTATCTCGACTTGATCGCGACAACGGATTACTGGGGAGAAACAACGTCGTGACTATTTTAGTTTTTCCTTCCAGTTTGGAGGGATGCATACCATTTCTGCAGGAGGCCCATCGTCACGGCAGGCGGGTCGTTGGTGCCTCTTCGGTAGAGTGCGACCCTTACGCAGATCGTTTCGACGCATGGGAAAGCCTGCCTTACTTGCAAGACACTAATTTTCCGCTGGCTTTATCCGAGTTGTTGAGTCGCCAAGCGGTAACCCAAGTGTACACCTCGCACGCGCCAACCTATCATTTTCTTACCCAACAGGATGCATTGCTGCCTAAAGGCGTCACTCTTATTGGACCCAGTCCTTATGAATTGCAAACCGATCTGGTGCGCGGCGCGTGGGATGGACTTGGCGAGCGAATGGCGCGGATCGATACCTATGCTGGCAAGACAGGTGCTTACCCCAGTGCTTTTATCGCCAGCCTCCTGCACACCGCACGCAGTCTGTATGGAGAGTGTCAGGAAGAAAAGGCACTGGCACTTTGCGGAGCACTAGCGGATGCTCCCGCCGGGGACGTTGTCGAGATTGGCACTTTCTTTGGCAAGAGTGCCTATCTGCTGAATCGGCTGGCAACAATTCGAGGCATTGGTCCGGTGCTGGCAGTTGACAGTTGGGACCTGCAAACTTCCGTTCAGAGAGAATCCCCCCCAGAAATCCAGAGTCTCTCAACGGTATGGGATTGGCAGGTGGTATTCAATGGTTTCCTACTCGCCACCGCAGCCTCGGCTGCAGGCAGTCGCTTTAATTATTTACGACATACATCAGCAAAGGCTTGGACCATTTATGATAACGGCGACCCTATCCGCTCACCAGAATTTGGTGAAACGCAAATGGTCGGGCAACTCGCCTTGCTGCATATCGACGGTAATCACGACGAGCCTGCAGTACGCCAGGACTTCAACTTGTGGAGTAATCGACTGGCCGACGGCGGCTGGATAGTCTTCGATGACTATACGTGGAGTCATGGTGATGGCCCACGCAAGGTAGCTGACGAAGCAATCACCAAGTATGGGCATCAGATTCTGCGCCGTTTTGTTACTGGTGGTGCGCTCTTTCTTAAAATTGCAAAGGAGATGTGACCTATGCCATGGCAACAAAAAGGATTGATCTTCAAACCCGATGGTTCTCGCTCTTGGTCCCGCAGCCACGCCCAAGTCCCATCCGCGTTATTGCTTGGCGATCGAATTCGAATTTACTATGCCACGCGCGATGCTCTGGGCTGCAGCCACACCAGCTTTATTGAGGTAGATGCCAGCAACCCCTCTAAGCTGGTTTATGACCACCCACACTCAGTTATGGCTTTGGGCGAAGCAGGAACCCATGACGAGGATGGCGTGATGGTGGGCTGTGTGGTTCTCGTAGGCGACGAATTTTGGATGTACTACACCGGATGGAGCAAAGGCGGTAGCGTGCCCTATCGGGTTTCATGCGGCCTAGCAATCAGCCACGATGGAGGCGTCACCTTTGAGCGTGCTTTCGATGGCCCCGTGGTCGACCGTACCCGTTTTGAACCACATATGACCATGTCTCCCTATGTTCTAAGAGAAGGTCCCCTGTGGCGCATGTGGTACGGCTCTGGCCTAAGCTGGGTGGAGGTTGAGGGACAATGGGAACCCATATACGCCATCAAATACGCGGAATCGCGAGATGGTTTATCGTGGAACCAGCCAAATCTGTTATGCATACCTCCGCTTCACGCTCTGGAGGCGAATACCCGCCCCAGTGTGCTGCTCGGAAAGAGTGGTTACGAGATGTGGTTCAGTTATCGCAACAGCGAGAACTTCCGCGGAGGTGATGGTGCCTATCGTATAGGACGTGCAACCTCGGACGATGGTTTCAATTGGCAGCGACAACAAGACCCGCAGGGGCTTCGGCCTACGGGATCCGGATGGAATTCAGCCATGATGGCGTATCCGTCAGTAGTCGTCGTGGATGGTCGGAGAATCCTGTTTCACAATGGGGATGGTTTCGGGCGCGCGGGGTTCGGTTACGCCATCTGGGAGGAATGACCCTCATCTATCCGCGAGGGCTTGCGCACTCGGATACCATAATATCCTTTGGCACAAGTTCGCAAGAATAGTCGTTAGCAATTATTGCGTTATGCCGTCATCTTACAAACTCGCCCGAAATCGCGTCTACTCTCGTCTTTTGCGCGGTGAGAATGACGGCAACGAACGGGGCAAGTCTGATGGGCTGTTTGAACGAAATTGACGATCCACGCAAGCCCAGCAATGGAACCTTGCATGACCTGCGGGAGATTCTCGTGATCGCCATTGCGGCCACGCTCTCGGATTCTGATACTGGGGCGCGCAAGAAGGAGGCGTGGCAGCGCCGCTTCCTGGAACTAAAGAACGGCATTCCCTCCGAAGAGACGTTCTTGCGCATCTTCCGTGCGCTCGATCCCAAGCAATTCGAGGCCGTGTTTCGGCGCTGGGTGAGCGGCGTAGTTGGCGCCCTGGGCGGCACGATTGCGGTGGATGGCAGGACGGTGCGCGGCTCGGGCACGGGGGGTGAAACGGCCATTCACATGGTCAGCGCCTTCGCAACGGAGTTGGGCGTGGTGCTCGGTCAGGAAAAGACCGCTCGCAAGAGCAATGAGATCACCGCCATCCCGGAACTGCTTGAGGCGCTCTACCTCAAGGGCTTCCTCGTCAGCATCGACGCCATGGGTTGCCAGAAGGACATCGCCCGGCAGATCACGGCCCAGGGCGGCGACTACCTGCTGGCGGTCAAAGGCAATCAACCGACGCTGTTGAAAGCCATCCAGGCTGCCTTCCTCGACCGACAGGAATCCGGGGCGGTGGATCGTCAAGGCAGGGTCGAGAAGTCCCACGGCCGAATCGTCGGCCAAGTCGCCTCGGTGCTGGCCGCGCCAGGCGTCGTCGATTCGGCGGAGTGGCCCCAATGTAAAACGATTGGTCTTGTCGACGCCGTTCGCTGCGTTGGCGACCATGAGTCGGACTCGGAACAGCGTTATTACATCAGCTCCCGCGAGCTGAATGGAGAACAACTGGCGGCCGCAGTGCGCGCCCATTGGGGAATAGAAAACCGGCTGCACTGGGTGCTCGACGTCAGCTTCGGCGAGGACAGCAGCACCATTTGCAAGGACAACGCACCGCAGAATCTGTCCCTCCTGAAGAAAATCGTGCTCAACCTGATTCGCCTGGATACCACCGACAAGACCAAAGCCAGTCTGCGTCTAAAGCGCAAAGGAGCGGCTTGGGATGATGATGTTCGAATGAATATGCTGGGCCTCAAACCCCTATGACGGGCGAGTGCGGAAGCCCTGCATTGATACACGTCCCAATCAATACCATAAATCCTTGGATGGACCGAAAGATTTTTCCAAGGAAATAATCACACTTGATCGTTAGAATCGATATGTACAGATTTTTTTCATTTACATTTATCCTATTGATTAGTTCGACTTTACATGCTCTCGAGCCAGAGAAGCTTTTTGAAAAGCTTTCGCCTAGTGTTTGGGTTGTTTTTGTTCCCACTATCGAAGAAGGAAAGACGAATATCGGCAGTGCTGTGGTAATCGGGAGCGAAGAGTTGATTACGAATTGCCATGTCCTAAAAAATGGAAAATCAATTAGCGTTAAGCGACTTAATGTTTATCACAACGCCACGCTTCTTCACGCAGATGTTGATCGAGACCTTTGCATTCTTCAAGCCTCTGGACTTGCAGCGCCGGCAGTCGCAATCGCTTCAATCAGCTCTATCAAAGTGGGACAAAGAGTTTTTTCAATTGGAGCTCCGCGAGCACTTGAACTGACGCTGAGTGATGGATTGGTATCATCGCTGATTAGAGACAAGAATGGGAATGTTTCCGATATTCAGATAAGTGTCCCCATCTCTCCGGGATCTAGCGGCGGAGGACTGTTCAACCAAGATGGAAAGTTAGTCGGAATCTCCACATGGGGTTTGACAGAAAGCCAAAACCTGAATTTCGCACGGCCCGCTGAGTTTATTCTTGACGTTCCTCGGCGTGCGCTGATTGCATTGAAAGAACGGGTAACGAAAAAAGTGGAGCCTCACCCATCTGAGGAAGCAAAGTCTGGCGGGCCAAATAGTCCGGGAAGACAAATCATTGGAGAAGAAATAAAAGGCCGCTTTACCAACCTAGGGACCGTGTCCGGAAACACTCCATCAGGTGCAAATATTCGCCTATCGATTGACAAAGACGGTACGTTAAATATCAAGAATATAGACAGAGGTGGATATACGGCCGGAACCTACCGATTCAACGAATATGATAATCAGATTTGCTTTTTTTGCTATGGAAAAGCCTGGAATATGATGCAGACCTGTTACCATCTATCTGAGGTCGCGCCAAAGAAAATGCTGATGCAATCGACGTCCACTAACTACTATTTCACGTACTCAGAACCGTAAGCATCGTGAATTGTCACCGGATAGAACAAACTATAACTAATGACATGCCACGCGAACCGGACGCAAACAGTCAAGTTGTTAATCTATCGTGATCGATAATAGCGATAATTATTTATCTTATATAACACTAATTCGCTTCGCGACGGTATAAGAATGTGTCTAGTGATATTAAAGCGTAGTTGGGTGGCCCTATTTGCGCCTCTGCTTTTTGCTTGCGCTACAGCGTATCAGCCGCGAGGTGCCACCGGTGGCTTTGCGGAGACAAGAATAACCGCAAACAGCTATCGGGTCGAATTTTCGGGGAATGGCAATACGTCGGAAGAGACAGTATGGAACTATTGGATATATCGCTGTGCCGAGTTTTCTGAAGCAAAAGGTTTCGATCTATTCAACGTCCAGATTGAGGAAAAATCGAAGCCTGTCGCGAAGAACTCGAGCAATTTTTCGACGATGCTGAGTCTGGATAGTGACGCGGAGGGGCTAGCTGTTAATTATGCGGCCCATGTATCAGGTCCGATATATATTCCAATCTACGGGTCCGGCGGTCAAATTACGCGATATACAGCCTATGGAATAATTAATATGTTTCATTCCGACAAAGATAGCATTCCAAATGGGGCATTAAAGGCTCGTTCTATTATCCAAACCCTTAAAGAATATGTCACCAGCGGCGCAAAGACGAAGCCCCCCTCTCGGGCTGACACTATTAAAAGCGCGCTCTATTTTCTGCAATCGAAAAGCAGTGGTATGGCAGTAACTCTCGATGATTTGCGCTATCTATTACCCCAGTCCGTTCCAGAGGTGAGTAGTTCGGACAAGAAGTCCGCTCAGAGGATGTGGATAGACCTGACGAAGGAGAAAATTCGTTCGAATCTAGTAATGCCGCCCAACACCCCTTCGACATCAAGAACGATTGTCTCGGTGATACAGCTACCGAGTGGAGAGGTACTTCGCGCAACAATAAAACAGTCCAGCGGATTCCCTCTATATGACGAGGCAGTGCAACGGGCTGTTCTTAAGTCATCGCCATTCCCCGCAATGCCTTCCGCAGAAATGTTTGTTAGGGAAATCGAATTTGTCGTTACCCCGTAGTTCAGTGCCGGTTCTGCTGCGATATGGCGGCTAGTCTTAATGGCACTACCTTAAGACAATGCTGTTCTAAAACAATTTGATAGAGATGACTGTCTTACTCGAAGCGTTACGATGGGGTATCGAATCCGTGTCACATAACGCTGAAGGGTCGGCCCAAATGGATGATATCAAGAGGCGTGGACGTGCAGGGCAACTAAGACGGTTTTGCGGGCCTTTTGCCCAAGGGGCGAGTTCCGCGCTGGCGCGGGCGATTCCGCAGCAAGGCCCATTGCAGAGGCCATACCCTACGTTTTCAACTACGAGTCCATGAAACCAAAGTACGTGTTGATCCTTTTTCCAGGGGGCAATGGGATCATGGATCCACATTTGGAGGATGGGCAACTTGTATATCGTATGAAGGGCAACTTCTTGCTCAGAGCTAGGACGTTTCTTGTCGATGACGAGTTCGCTACCGTAGCAACAAACTCTACACAAGTTAGAGAGCGAATCCAAGCCGTCATTGATGATGTAAAAGCTCGAATCCCGGCGGCGCGCATCTACCTGATGGGGACTAGCAAAGGGACCTATGACACCATGGACTTGGCTGAGTATCTATCCGACAAAATTTCCGGTGAAATCCACACGTCCTCTTTATCGAATATCGCCTCTTTTGATGCCAAGAAGTATCACAATCGACATTTGATCGTGCACCACAAGTTCGATGCCTGCCGGAAAACTCCTTTCTCCGCAGCGGAACAATCTCATGCCCGCTATGGAAATGAACTGATCACGATGGAAGGTGGCATTTCCGTCGGCGATCCCTGCGAGGCTTTCGCCTATCACGGGTATAACGGCATTGAGAGGAAAACGGCCGAGGCTATAAAGCGCTGGATCAGGCTAGGTTCATAGTTGCAGACCATGGAAGTCCGGCCTGTTGTATTCCTGATGTCATCTTGAGCCACACCAATGAACTAACGGCAAGTTTGGCATGACTCTTCTTTCGAGTCGTTGACCGAAAGCGAGCCACGTTGATGATGACCCAACGATGCGCACCTTCACCAATCACCCCTGTTTCGTCGCGACGTGAGACCTTAAACGAAAGTGCCTTTCAGTAAACTCCCTCATGCCGACGGGCGTTGGCGCAACGTAGCTGACATCTCGTGATTTCCAACCAGGAGTTGACCGAGAGACATAAATTGGCGCAAAGCCATATGTAGTCTGCTCAATGATGCCGATCATCATCGCCGTGGCCAGTGCAGGCGGCATGTCTGTGAAGCTTGTCCGGGTCGTTTCGACTGCCGGCACCGTGCGCGCGACTCGACCATTAGCTGTTCGCTATGGCGCAGGCCAACGGTTAGAGTGTGTTGCTGCCGGGAGTTCATATCTTTCCAATACGCATATTGATGGGCCAGGTGACGGAACGCCGAATACTTGGGTCTCCCCAGGCTTCTGAAATGTCGTCTGCAAAGCTCAGGAGAATATCTTCCCGCCCTGCCTCCTTCGCCCGACGAACGGCTGACCACGTCGAGATGTAGCCGAGCAATTCATCCAGGTGCCAGTCCAAACGGATGCCCATGGACGGCGTCGGAAACTCTGCGAAGGGGAAGTCGATGGCGGTATAGCCCGTATCCACTAACTTCCGTTCGGCGGGCCAGTAGGGACCAATCTCGTCCTGGTAAAAACGGCTGAGGCGCTCATCGAATTCTGGTTCGAGCCGGAGTACGCCGTAGCTGACCAAAGCCACTATTCCTCCTTGAACCGCAACTCTGCGAACTTCTTTGTAAAAGACTGGGAGGTCAAACCAATGTGCTGCTTGCGCGGCGGCAACCAGACTCACGCTCTTATCGAGTAGCGGCAATTTCTCTGCAAGGGCGCACTGATACAGAATTCGCTCATGGGGAACCGCGTTCGTAATCTGGTCAGCACTGGGGTCGAGACCCACAACAGTACAGAAGTGACTCGCCAGTTGAAGGGTAAGCTGCCCATTGCCACAGCCTACATCCAAGGCGAGGCGGTTATCGGGAGCCACCGAGGCCAGGAACTCGGACAGTTTGTTCGGATAACCGGGTCGAAACCGTGCGTACAGCTCGCCACACTGGTCAAACCAGTTTTTCGACGTGGCAGATCCATTCTTCCCCATGATGCTCTCCAATTTTCAAACTGGCCTTGGCTGTTGGATTGTATTGTTACGCCATCGCAATTGACCGTCGTGCGCGAATTACACTGAGTCGCGATTTTCCGTCAAATTTCTAACCGGGCCAGGCAATTTGGGATGCTTTGCTCTGGTCACCCAATGACGCGCAGGCTGGTTAATCTAGCCTGCGCAAACGACAGGCGTAGGGCAGATGGTCTTGCGCGCCTGGTCGCTGCCCCATCATCTTGATTGATCTTGATTGCCCCGATACAAACCTGCTCTCAGCATATTCATACCAGCACGTTTTTCACCATCATCGCCGACAGACTGAATTCCGGGCTGTCGCTCATGACACTCAATATCCATCGTTCCTATCTTTCTTGTGATGCGGATTTAACGCCCAGTAGTCCCGGTCGTAGGGATTCAGGGATGTGTGAGCGCTGCCGCACAGAGCGTATCGGATTTAATGAATATTCTTTGAAACAGTGACCGATGAGGCCGATCTTTCTTTCCATGCTTGTCATCCACTTCGCGAGATATCGGCTCTTCTAGTTTGCAAGTGTTTGATACCAAAATGAGGGGTTTATCATGCTCCGGAAGATTCACTATTTGCTTCCTGCTGTGCTGCTGATGCTGATGTATGGCTGTAGCAGTCACTACATGGTGCACGACCCTGCAAGTGGCGCCACCTATTACACTAAAGACGTCGATCGAACTGGCGATGCTGGCGCGGTCAAATTCAAGGACCATGCAACCGGTTCAAAGGTGATCCTCCAGCAGTCGGAAGTTCGTGAGGTCAGCGAAGATGCGTACGAAGCAGGAGTTAAGCAACGCAAGTAATGCGGTCAGTTATGATTGAGACCCCAGAGTCGACGGGCCATTCTGTCCAGACAACAACCATAAAATTGCGGAATGACAAGTGTTGTTTGTTCAACAATGGATAGTTGGAGCACGCAATGAATATCGAGTCGAACGAGAAACACGCGCAGCTAGGGGTGATGCCGGGCGAACCCGGCGACATCCCCGAACCACCCTGCGACAATCCGGAGCAACCGGGAGATATTCCCGCGCCATCCCCAGAGAGACCAGGGCAACCCGGAGATACGCCGGATCAACCGGTGGTGGATACGGTTTTTCGAGAAGCCGTCACTCTGGCGTCCGGTCATTGATTTTTCCGTGGCATTCTTTCGAGCGGCAGCAATACTCAGGACTGGTAGCGGAATAGGTAGGCCGGCACGGCTTGCGGTCCGACAAACGGGCACTTGGCACAAACCACCCATTCGGATGCGCGCATCAGCGTCTGCTAACGGGACAAAGCGTTAAGTCGGGTAGACCAACGAAGTCACCGAAGGACGGGCGTCGAGCCAGCGTTGTGCGGCCTTGCGCATTGTGGCGTTGGGAACCTTCACATCGAAGGGCAAACGCCGCCCATCGGCTATGCGCAGCATCAGCGGTCAGTCGCAAGAAGCGCGGTTCACACCGCCGCAAGCAAGCCGTTCGACGCCTGGCAAAAGCACGAGCGCATCAAGCCAGGAAGCGGCTTGATTTTCTGCACAAAGAAACTTGCCAACT
>Ga0209125_1001436_pt1 | contig 22202 bp, 18 predicted proteins | sample BarGraIncub1131A_FD_184503 | JGI IMG/M metagenome (GOLD analysis project Ga0209125, IMG submission 184503) | Arctic peat soil microbial communities from Barrow, Alaska - Barrow Graham LP Incubations 11-31A (SPAdes) (version 2) | ecosystem: Environmental > Terrestrial > Soil > Wetlands > Peat...
CAGCATATAGACAGACTTATTGAAGAGAAAAAAGCGGAACTCGCAGAGGCGGTGTCCATTGAGGACTACCTGAAAGCAGCAAAGATCAGGGATGAGATTTCTGCATTATCGAAAACGAAAGAGGGGTGAGGAAAAATGAGCTGGTATTTATCCAAAGGACCGGAATGGGATGTAGTTTTATCAAGCAGGGTACGGCTTGCGAGGGATCTGGAGGGATACTCTTTTCCACACCGTATGGAAGATTCGAAGAAGACGATTGTCCGCGATCAGGTGATCGAAGCCATTCAAACAATTAGTACTAAAACAAACGAACGGTTTGTTACCCTGAACATGGATCTCCTTCCGGAGGCCGATCGTCAGGCTTTAGTTGAAAAGCACCTGATCAGCGATGATCTGGCTAAGGGCGGAACGGGCCGGAGTGTCTGCATTTCCAAGGATGAATCCGTCAGTATTATGATTAATGAGGAAGACCATATTCGAATACAGGTCATGGATGCCGGATTTTCACTTAGAAAAGCATACAAAAAAGCGGAAGTAATAGCGGTTGCCCTGGAAAAACTGCTTCCTGTTGCATTTTCGGAAAAATACGGATTTCTCACAGAGTGTCCAACGAATACGGGGACGGGCATGCGGGCATCCGTAATGGTCCATCTTCCGGCACTTACAAGTTCGGGCCGAATGAAGTCCCTGATTGACGGCCTGACACAAGCCGGGTTCGCAGTAAGGGGATATCTCGGGGAACATAGTCAGGCAGACGGCAATATATATCAGCTGTCCAACCAGATTACCCTGGGAATATCGGAGACGGATATATTGACTGGCTTTGAACGGATGGTGCAGGAAGTTCTTGAACTTGAGAGAAAGCTTAGAAAAGAAATTTACGATAGCAACCCGATGAAAATGACCGACCGGGTATACCGGTCGTACGGTGAACTTCTCTATGCAAGAATGATGACGGATGTTGAGGCGATGAAAAGAATAAGCGATCTGCGGCTCGGCATCTCACTGGGCGTTTTTCCCGAACAGGACGAAGAAAGAATGGCGCAGATCTCGGCATATATCGGCTCTGCGAATGTACAGAAAGATTGCGGAGAGATGCTTTCCCCGCGGCAGCAGGAAATACAAAGAGCGGAAAAGATCAGAGGCCTTTTGTTGAAAGATGTTGATAATAATGGCAGAAATGCACGAAAACGAACATGAGCACATACAAAACAGAGTAATCGATTAATAAAAAAAGAAGAGAGCGGACTCTCTTCATCCGATACCTTCCCAATATCGGAGAACAGGAGGAAACATGAATATTTCAGAGAGAGCGATTAAGACTTTATATAGGGCATATCTTTGTTCTGCAGCCTTTTCGCTGGACTATATCGGAACAGAGGAAATTCTTTTCGCTCTTTTGGAGAGCGATGGTGTCGCGGGCAGAATTCTTAGGGATTATGGTCTCGAAAAAGAAGATGTCCTGGGAGAAATCGCGAAAATTGCAGGACATGAGCCGGCAGATTTTGCCGAAGTTACAATGAATCCCAATGAACTGTTTGCGATGTGCACAAATCGAACTAAACGCATCATTTACCTTGCGGAATTCCTGGCCAAGCGTGTTCGCCAGAATATCGTTGAACCGGAACACATACTTATGGCTATCCTGCGGGACGGGCAGTGTACGGGTTACAGAATTCTTGCTTCCATGGGTATTTCGGGGAGTGAAATAATTAAAGCAATTCTACATCAGACAGACAATCCGGGAGGCTTTTCCGAAGAGGATATGAATGTTGATGAAGCCAATTCGTTTGAACAGGATGCAGAGGAAATGTCGCTCGAAGAAGACCGTACGGGCGGTTCTGTGCCTTCGGGACCTTCAGGACCTTCGGGAGCTTCCCCGGCGTCGAAGAGTAAGACAGCAAATCTCGACAAATTTTCCCGCGATCTTACGGCTATGGCTAAAGAGGGTAAGTTTGACCCTATTATCGGAAGGGAAGAAGAGATCAACCGCGTTATGCAGATTCTTGCCCGCCGGACCAAAAACAACCCGGCTCTTATCGGGGAACCCGGCGTCGGAAAAACAGCAATTGCCGAAGGTCTCGCACAAAAAATCGTAGCGGATGATGTGCCGGATATTCTGCGCGGGAAACGTCTTGTATCTCTGGATTTAGCGTCGATGATTGCCGGGTCCAAATACAGGGGCGAGTTCGAAGAGCGCCTGAAAAAGGGATTGGAAGAGGCACGCGCTGACGGTAACATCATTCTCTTCATCGACGAAATGCACACGATCATTGGTGCCGGCAATGCAGAGGGTGCCATGGATGCCTCCAACATTCTAAAGCCCCTGATGTCCAAAGGTGAACTGCAGGTAATCGGAGCTACAACCATTGATGAGTACAGAAAGCATATTGAAAAAGATGCTGCCCTGGCACGCCGGTTCCAGAAGGTTATGGTCAATGAACCGAGTACGGCGGATGCCGTTCTGATTCTTAAAGGTATCCGTGAAAAATATGAGCAGCACCATCACATCCGCATTCCGGATGACGCGATTGATGCTGCAGTAATTCTCTCAAGCCGCTATATAACGGATCGATTTCTTCCGGACAAGGCAATCGATCTGATAGATGAGGCCGCATCCCGCGCCCGTCTCAGAAGGACGGACGAACCCAAAGAAAACAGGCAGATCGGAGAACGCATACACGAGATTATCCGCCTTAAGAAGGAAGCGGTTGAAAAACAGGATTATGAGACCGCTCAAAAACTCAGGGATGAAGAGGTGGAGCTTGAAAAGCAGCTCGGTAACCTCCGTGAGGAATTGAACAAGAAGCAGCAGGCTCTTCCGGAGTCACTCACACCAAATGATATTTCCGATATCGTTGCAAGCTGGACCGGAATCCCGGTCTCCAAAATCAACGAGAGTGATGCGGAACGGCTCAGGACGCTTGAGGATGAGCTTAGAATACGTGTAATCGGACAGGATGAAGCTGTCACGGCTATTGCCAAGGCCATCAGGAGAAGCCGTCTCGGCCTCAAAGATCCGAAGCGGCCGGCCGGATCCTTCATTTTCCTGGGTACTACGGGCGTCGGAAAAACGGAGCTGGCACGAGCCCTTGCAGAAGTCATGTTCGGTAACGAGAATGCACTGATCCGGGTTGATATGTCCGAATATATGGAAAAGTTTGATGTATCAAAGCTTATCGGCTCACCCCCTGGTTATGTCGGTTACGACGAAGGCGGCCAGCTGACCGAAAAAGTCAGAAGGCGTCCCTACTCCGTAGTGCTTTTTGACGAGATTGAAAAAGGTCATCCGGACATATTCAACTCGCTGCTTCAGATCCTGGATGACGGACGCCTGACGGACAGCCAGGGACGGACGGTTGACTTCAGAAATACTATAATTATCATGACGTCCAACATCGGTGCCCGTATGCTCACATCCGCTGCCGGAAGAAGAATCGGATTTACGGTTCCGAGCACAAAAGTTGATGAGAAAACAGGGACGAATTTCGTCACCATTGATGAAGCGTCCAATGAGCACCTCTATGGCGGAAAAACCTATGACGAAGCCAAAGCACTTGTTCTTGAGGAACTGAAGAAAGCATTCAATCCTGAGTTCATTAACAGGGTAGACGAGATCATCTTCTTCAGAATGCTTAACAGGCAGTCTCTTCTCAAGATCGTCGATTTGCTTACAGCGACGCTGTCAAAGCGTATTTGCGACATGGGGATACAGATGGAATTGACAGATGAGGCCAAAGTGCTCCTGGCACAGAAGGGATATGATCCCCAATATGGCGCAAGACCCCTGCGCAGAACGATCCAGTCCCTTGTGGAGGACAAGTTCTCAGAGGCGCTGCTGGATAAGGTCGTGGATAATGGTGATATGGCACTGGTTGACGTAAAAGACGGTGAAATATTCATCAGCAAAAAGAGTTCCAACTCCAAGGAAGCCGCCTGCACGCCGGAGGCAGAAGCCAATGCAGCCCCACCCGATTCCGCAAAAAGAAAAGGCAGAAAGCCGAAAGCGTAAGTTCTGATTACATGACAGTATAGCTTGAAGACAGCATAATTCGTACAGACAACACAAAAGAAACACCCTTTTTCGAAGACCTTTCAAAGAGCATCGCTCAGGGAAAGAACGAAGAAGGGTGTTTTTGCCGGTTATGAATTCTGTAATTTTATGTGAAGATAATCAATTGGGCTGACAGATAGAGAAGAAACTTGAAGAGTATATAACAGAAGATATATACAAAAATCAGAAAAAAGAAGACAGTGTCCTCTGTAAGGCCCAGTGCATTTCTAAAAGACAGAAGATGCGTTACTCCCATAAGCAGAAGGCTTACAAAAATCAAAGACAGCGATCCGCGGCTTCCCATGAGAATTGTGATCAGGATGAAAGTCTCCATTATCATCAGATAAACCAATGAGATGGAAACAAGATCCATGACTTTGCGGAAGGTGGGTTTCCGGTTACTGAAGCGCGCAGCAATGTAAAAAGAGACGCCCATTGCCATTACAAAAAGGAACGAGAGGACGGTCAGCCCTGTAAACGACAGGAAGGGATTCGTATATAGAAGAGATTGACCGGATCCGAAAACGACGGCAATCAAATTGGAAAACAAAGGAGAACCTGAACGGCTCATCAACAATGCCAGGAGACCGGAAAGAATGGAAAAAGCGGCTACATAGAAATAAGAATACGAACGCTTAATACGCATGGATTCCTGTCTGATTTTGCTTGCCGGCCTTGTCAGATATTGAATACCTGAAGAAAAACCTTTGGTGATATTCGGAAAAAGAGTCAGCACCTGATCCCGAAATGTACGCAGACGGAAAACGCGCTGCTGCAGTTTGCCAACTCTATCAAAAATGCTCTCTGCTGTCTTGTTGCTTCTTTTGTTCCAGGGTGCCCTGGCATGACGGGTTTTTGTTGAAGAACGTGCTTTAGCACCGGCTGAAGCGCCTCCGAAACCGGCTTTTTCCCCTGCTCCTGCAGTCTGATAAGCATAGGAAGGACCGCTTCCGTTAGTCGATTCCTTTTGGGTCGAAGAACCCGCAGACTTGTAGGATCCTGCCTTTGACGGATCCTTGCAGTGACAGCGCTCCCCGACGGTTAACTCACGACCGCAATAGAAACAATACCTTGCCATCTTGTATTTGTCCTCCAGCCGATAATAATAAGCACGAAAAACCCAACTATCTTTCGTGCCAAATGTTTATACCTCCTGTATAATACGAAACAGATGTTATCAATTTGTGTCAGAAAAACGGACGAAGGCAAAAGGTTTCGTTTCAATTTGTTACTTTTCGTCCGGGGGGAGATTATTATGTCCGAACGTAAGCAGCTTCAGCTTGGGAAAACACCCAGCACATTTATATTTACCATATTAGGACTGGGGATTGCAATACCATATGCCAAACTCAGGTATGGCATACATGTCAAAAGAAACAGGGAAGTCATAAAGATGAAGGGTCCGCTTGTATGTATAGGAAATCACCCTTCTTATCTAGACCCGTTTGTTATGACCGCTGCTCTTTACGGTAGAAAAATCAATTTTGTAGCCGGCGCGTTCCTGTTCCGCGATCGATTTATCGGGCCTCTCTTTGCAGCGGGCGGCTGTATTCCGAAGGTGCAGTTCCGTTCGGATTCCCGAGCGGTCAAGGCGATGCTCACTGTGTTAAAGAATAAAGGTACGCTTGGAATTTTTCCTGAGGGTACCCGTTTTGTTGACGGGACATCAATAAACATCGATGATGCTTTAGCGAGGATGATCAAAAAAACAAACAGCGGCGTTGCTTTTCTGGAGACAAACGGGGCGTATTCCACCTGGCCGCGATGGAGCACCAACTCGTTTCGCCGCGGACGTATAGAGGGCCGGATCAAGATGGCGCTGACTGTTGAGGAAGTTGAAGCACTGAGTCTGGAGGAGCTTTACAAAATCATGCAGGAGCAGCTGAAATATAACGAATATGACTGGCTTCGCAAAAATCCGCGTGTCTTCCACAGTAAAGCGATTACCGCAGGCGCGCAGAATATTGCATATGCCTGCCCGCGATGTGAAAAAGATAATGTCATGGTGTCCGATAAAGATTTTCTGCGCTGCAAATCCTGTGGAAATCTAGTGCATATGGATAGCAGTGGTTTTTTTGATCCAGCCAGTGAACAGGATAAGGCATTTGCAGATCTGCATCTCTGGGCATCGTGGGAGCGGGACCGCATGAAAATACGCCTTCAAATGCCGGACTTTTCTTTTGTGGAAAAGACAAAACTTCTTCTGCCATGGGGCGAATTCGAGTACCGCGAAGTCGGTGAAGGTGAGATCCGCTTTGAAAACGGACAGGTAATCTATCACGGGACACAGTGCGCAATTGAGGACGGCATTTCCTACAGTAAAAAGGAGCTGAAAGCTGCGCGGAAAAACGAGAAAAATAGAAAAGACCGCACTGCTCTGGATAATGCACCGGTGATTACCAAGACATTCGACGTGCTGCGAATACGCGGTATCGGGGCTGAATACGGCAAACGGTTTGAACTGACAGAAACAGGCGGACAGATCAATCGCTTTATCCCGGAAAACGGCCAGAGTATCTTTGGCATGCAGATAGCGATTCAGTGCATGCAGGAAAATGCACTTAAACCCTGAAAAAATAACCGGAGGTAACGGTATGCCGCTAGGTCTGGTGGTCTGGATAATGATATATTTAGGTGCAGCAAGTCTTTTTGGATTTATCCTGATGGGTGCGGACAAAAGAAAGGCTGTGCAGCATAAGTGGCGCATTCCCGAGAAGTCACTTTTTCTGATTGCCCTGGCAGGAGGAAGCGTCGGTGTACTTCTGGGTATGTGGGTTTTTCGGCATAAGACAAAGCATTTGTCATTTTCGATTGGAATACTAATGATAATTGCTGTACAGATTTGTGCGGCGGTTCTTATTTATCGGGGCCTGTAAATACCGCAAATTCTTGACATACATTTAAAAACGCAGTACGGTTTAATTGTTTGTGACAGAGTACGCCATGTGTGCAGAGGAGATTATTATGAATCAAGATACTGCTTCCGGAATATTTTATGCGCTTTTTTTCTCGCTTTATGCGGCATTTGGCTTGTTGCTGATTATAATTCTGTGTGCTGCAGCACTGTTGTCCATAGGGCTGTTTTTGGCGAAGGCCTTTGGACTTTACCGGATCGCGCAGCGAAAAGGAATTGACCATGCGTGGATTGCGTGGATTCCCTTCGTTCAGGCTTATCTTTATGCAGAAATAATTGGTGAGGAAATCATGGTTGGGACGGTGAAGATTCCTCAATTTCCGTGGATTTATATAGCTATTACCTACGGATCTCCTTTTATTGCCTTTATTTTAAGCCTCATTCCTTTCTGGGGTGGATTGCTTGCCCTCCTCCTGGGACCTGCCATATATGCGGCAGGCATTTACGTGATGTATCGTTTCTTCAAAATCTTTGAAGGGGATAACGCCATTGTATATACCGTCATCTGTGCGATATTTCCTGTCGTTTTTCCAGTCATGGTTCTTATACTGCGCGAGAAGTCTTTCGCAGCTGATGCAGCGACGGCGATATAGGTATAAAATAAAATTACATCTGTAACCTACATGAAAAGGGAGGAAACACAATGGCTAAGATCATTATGGGAATCAAGCTCAACCAAAGAAATGAGACCGCCAAGGCATTGCAGGATATCCTGACACGCCATGGCTGCATGATCAACACACGTCTTGGTTTTCACGAAGTTTCGGAAGTCGCCTGCAGTGAACAAGGTTACATTCTTCTGGAATTTGCCGCTAATTCAGACAAAGAGATCATGGAAATGAAAAAAGAAATTGAAAATCTTGGAGAACTGACCGTTAAGACGATGGAGCTCTAAGTACAATTCGCAAATCACCCGGACTTATTTCAACAGATAACACAGGCTTATATTAATAAAGAACGAAGATCTTTGCAGTGAAGATCTTCGTTCTTTATGCGTGCTGCTCAGTCATTGAAGTGGTTTCATTGTGCCCGGGACGCAAGGCTGCCAACTCTGTTTCGCTGTGCGTATTGTACTGGTCTTTATCGAGTGCCTTGCACATGATCCGGTATGTGCGGTCACGAAGGTCTTCGATCTGGCGGGCTCCGGAAAGTGCGCTGTCCGGGTATACGGGAGTGCAAATTACAACGGAGAAAAGGGGTTTTTTGCGGAAGATGCGGCGAAGCCCGGCTGAAGGTCTTTGAACTAATACGACAGGAACGACAGGCACGTCTCCATCAATCGCCATATGGAAAGCTCCTTTTTTGAAGGGACGAAGCCCGGTATAGTATTGCCAGAGGGAACCTTCCGGATAGAAATGGATTATCTTACCTTCTTTAAGCTGCTGCACCGTGGTGTCAAAAAAACTGCGCAGCGCGCGCGTGGCGGTAGGAATCGGAACAACTCCCACCCACTTAATAAGCCACCTGACAACCGGCAGCTTAAAGTTGCCCTCAATACTGGTAAATATCATTCGTTTGGGGGCATATGATACAGCAATCATAGTCGAATCAATATTATGGACGTGGTTACTGACTGAAATTGCTCCGGTCGACAGATGACGCAGGTTTTTGTGACCCTTGATATGAAGACCGTATCCGATATATCCAACAACCGCGGACAGACCTACAGCCCATATATATGTCCAGGTATACCAGCCACGGAAAAACCAGCCTTTTTTCTTGTAGGGATGCGCTGTATCGATACTTGACGGCCAAACAGCCCAGTTTCTTTTGAAAATCTGCCGGCTTTTGTCGGAATACGTTACCATGTCATCTGCGATGGCCTGTGTGTAAGCAGCCTCTATCTGGGGAACCGCAGCAGCATTTTCGAATTCCTTCTCATCAATCAGGTGCAGATTGGCAGGGTAGCCATATTTGTGCAGGTCGTCATAGATCTCCTGTGAATGGCAGATAATATTTTTGCATTTCTTATAAAGGCTGAATCGAAGGAGCCGGTAAATAATTCCGGACGCAGCGGTGCACCAGCCGATGCCGGCGATATTCAGAAAACCGCGTGCATTAGTGCCGAAGGAAGCGATAACGGGCAAATCAAAACGCCGTGCCAAAAATTCTGCTTTTTTCTCGAGGGGAAACGGCAGCATGAGGTGGACCAGGTCGGCACCTTTAAATGCCTCAATAAGGACATCTTCATCCGGCTGTCCGTATGAAATGCCCTGCCACTTGGCCATAAATGAAAAATAGGGAAGCCAAAGCCTCTTTACCCGGTATGTACTTGTGGATTTGCCGCACGCGACCACACGAACTTCGTGACCCGCTTCGGTGAGAAGCTTTTGCAGCTTCTGTGCAGCAAGTGGAACTCCGCGCTTTGCACCAACAAATGTATCAACTACAAATACAATAACCATGTGGTCTCACAAGCCCTTCCCAAAAAATATCTGATACAGGATAAAAAAAACTTTTATGATCGAACTTTATTATAGTACCCGAATGCCGCCTTGTCAGTTAAAAGTTTGAAAATAAACGGAAGTTAATCCTGGATATGGATATATAATGTAGCCAATCTGTCGGCGGTGATTCCCCGGATTGATCCGACTTGCGGACAGACAAACGACTGAGAGGATAATTTCAAATGCAAAAACAAATTGAGGTCTGCAAAAAGTACCTTCCCGGCATATTTCTGTGTCTGGGGATTGCTGTAATCGCATGGCTTTTGGGCAGACAGTTTACGATCATTGGAGGTGCGGTGTTCGGAATTGTACTTGGTATGATTGCAGCTCTGATCAGGCGCCCGGATGCATATGATTCCGGAATCCGCTTTACATCCAAAAAAATACTGCAGTATTCCATCATTCTTCTTGGATTTGAAATGAATATGGGAAATGTCATAAAGGTAGGGGCTCAGTCTCTGTTTGTGATGCTTTTCACACTGTCAGCCTCTTTTATCACGGCATTTCTAGTGAGTAAAGCAATGAAAATACCATCTGATATTGCCGTACTCATCGGAGTCGGCACCTCGATATGCGGCGGATCTGCGATTGCCGCGACCGCACCGGTCATTAAGGCAAAAGATGAGGATGTCGCCCAGGCAATATCTACAATTTTTCTGTTTAATATCATCGCGGTCTTTCTTTTTCCTGCGCTTGGGTCTCTGTTCGGGCTCAGTGATACCGGATTCGGCATGTGGGCAGGGACTGCCATAAATGATACGTCATCTGTGGTCGCTGCAGCATCCTCGTGGAGCCAGCAGGCCGGAAACAATACCGCCCTGCAGTTTGCGACGATCGTCAAGCTCACACGCACCCTGATGATCGTCCCCATAACTCTGGTCCTTGCTGTTTACACTTCGAATAAGGCAAAAAAGGGAGCGGATGCCGGTAAGGGAAGCTATTCTTTTGTAAAAGTATTTCCCTGGTTTGTACTTGGGTTCCTTGCCGCTGCCCTTGCATACACCTTTCTGCCGATTCCCGCCCCGGTTTCATCCTTCCTTGTGCAGGCCGGCAAATTTATGATTATCATGGCAATGGCTGCCATAGGTCTTAATACCAATCTCAAAAAGCTCCTGACACAGAGTACGAAACCGCTTCTTCTGGGCCTTTGCTGCTGGGCAGCTGTAGCGTCGGTGTCGCTGCTAGTCCAGAGAATAACCGGATTTGTCTAAGAGGGGGAAGGGAGTGTGTGTTTTTCGCTCGGTCAGTCCTCGGATTGCGTTGCAATCCTGCGGAATCTACTCAAAACACACACTTCCTTCCCTTTTAGGCGCCCGTTGGGCGCTAAGGAAAGTCAAGTCCTCGGATTGCGTTGCAATCCTGCGGAATCTACTCGAAACACACACAGCCTTCCCTGTTAGGCTCCCGCCGGGCGCTAAAGGAAAAACCCTTTTACATACCAATGCTGCTTACTTTTTATAGTAAACAAGGGTTAGTTTGTCATTGATTATTTCTTTTACGCCTGTTAATGTATAACCTGCTTTTTCATAACAGTGACGATTTATAGATAAGTCTTCAGGGCAATCAAGTTCCCAGCCGTTTGCATCACGATGCATATTTTCTGCGATTGACAATGCTTTTTGCCCAACACCTTTACATTGGTATTCGGGGAGAATGTATACGATGCCAACACGGAATATTTTAGCTTCTTTTTCAAAAACCCATATGCCTCCGATGAGTGTATCAGAGGAGACTATTTTGTAATAACTGCCTTTTTGATGATTGATCTTGAAAAACATTTTTTCAAGAATTTCTTTATAGGGGCTTCCTGAAACATCCTGATATCGCTCAAAATGTTTTTTGAAACACTTTTTTTGTATATTCAACATATCTTGAGCGTCATTTGCTGTAGCCCTAATTAATTGAAAATCCATAAATATTCTCCTCGTATAATTACCAGACTATATAACAAAGATTTAGATCCTAATTCCTTAGCGGCCGAAGGACGCCTAACAGGGAATGACTGATGCATTTCGAGTAGATTCCGCATATATAAAGATACAGGTTCTACTTCCGATCCTTTAGAAAAATAGGTCTATTAGTTTTCGAATAGATTCCACAGGATTGCATAGCAATCCGAGGACTTGACCGAGTGAGAAAACTAATGGACCTATTCCGAGGACTTGACCGAGCGACTATTCCTTAGCGTCCAAAGGACGCCTAACAGAGAATGGCTGATGCATTTCGAGTAGATTCCGCAGGATCGTGAAGCGATCCGAGGACTGACCGAGCGAGAAATGCATCAGTCATTCTCATACTATTCGCCTCGCCCATTTATACTTGCTGACACGACGCGTGCCCAATATGGCTTTTATCAGTTCTTCGAGACAGGTCATGGCAAAAACCTGCCAGAAAGGAAGATGAAGAAGCATTCCTGCAACCATGGTAAGCGGGACGCCGATTCCCCAAAGGACACCGATCTCAATAACGGCGGCCGACACGGTATCACCGCCGGCCCGCAGAATTCCGTCCAGGTTGGTAAAATTTATGCCCTTTGCCCAGATAACGAAGGATGTAAGCAGCATAGCTTGTTTGGCATAGGAAATAGCTTCGGGAGAGAGGCTTGGAAAGGGAAGCAGAAGCAGATTGCGTCCGAAGAAGAGCAGGGGACCCAGGACAAGGCCGGAGACGAACATCAGCCGCAGAAGCCGCCAGGAATAGTTTTTGGCAGTTTCGATTTCTGCTGCGCCGAGAAGATGCCCTATCAGTATTCCGCCGGCGCTGCCGACAGCTATAAAGAATATGTTCACAATTCCGCCAACCGTTGAAAAGACGGTAAATGCAGCAATGGCAGCCGTTCCCATGTAGGCGAAGGTGATACTGTAAAGCATCATGGCCAGTGCCCAAAGCTGATCTTTTGTCAGTATCGGCAAAACGATTTTGAAAAACCTCCGTGAGAAGACTTTATCGAGACGCACAAAATCCCTTCTGCGAAGCGCGACTGGCGACCCTGCAGCCCGCGACAATAAGACCATGACACCTATATCAACGAAGCTTGCTATGACGGTAGCCAGAGCAGCGCCCTTTTCTTCCAGACGGGGGAATCCCAGATAGCCGTATACCATGATGATGTCGAGTACGATATTGGTGATTACGGAAGAGATGGAAGCGATCATCGGAATGCGGGTATTGGCGGTCGCTTTCAAAATACTCGAAAGCATTGCAGACAAGACCTGAAGAAGGTATGCGTAACCGGCGATCTGCAGATAATTCCGTCCGAGAGTAATCACGACGGGGTCTTTTGATAAAATGTGCATGGCAGGACCGTTGAAGAATATGGCAGCCACAAAAAACAGGAAGGCAATCAGTCCGCCAAAGACCATGGAACCGGTGAATGCGCGGCGGACGCCGGCCATATCCTGATTTTTCCCCCAGTACTGAGCGGCAAAAATTGCTCCTCCACTGGCAATCGCTGAAAACGAGCACCACATCAGGAGGGAAATCTGATTAGCCTGCCCGACCGCTGCTATGTAGGGATCTCCAAGGCTGCTGACAATGATTGTATCGATGATAAACAAAGAAGACATCAGAAGCTGCTGGATCGCCATGGGGGCGGCCAGCTTAACAAGTTTGCTGTAAAATTCCGGGTCGCGGCGCATACGCAGCACACGCAAGAATGAATAAGTCATATAACACCTTTTACCCGCGCATCTGCGCAGGACTTTCTTTATTCAGGGGACACAAAAAATCCCTGAAAGACTTGTCTTGCCTTCAGGGATACCAGATCACATAAATGATGGGAGATTTATTTTACCATCGTTATGAAAATGGGCGAGAGGCATAGAAAGTATGCATATAAAAATATGAGTCGTGACGATAAAATACTGAAATTTTCAAACCTCTCACCTCCTTTATTAATATTGCGTTTGTTTATGATAAATCCTGGAGGCTGAATTTGTCAAGGGATCTTATTTTTCTGTTATAGTAATAATGTTAAAACCATGAAACAGGACAAAGGAGGTAGGCATGTCAATCGTACAAGCAGAAGAGAACTGGCTGTCGGATTTGCAGAAGATACTTATTGAAGAAGGGGCGCTTAAGATTGGTTTCGGCGATCTGTCGGCTCTTCCTGAAGAACTGCGCAGGGGAATGCCGCGCGGAATATCGATAGCAGTGCCGCTTGATCTTGCTGTCGTCAACAACCTCGGCGCCGGTATGACACATGCCTATCATGCTGAATATAACCGTACAAATACACTTTTGGGCAGACTTGCCCGACTCACTGCAGATTTTCTGCAAAGACAGGGATTTAATGCAATTCCAATGATCGGTGAGGCTGTTAAAGTAGCTTTTCAGGAACATTCCACTGTTCTTCCCCATAAGACCGCAGCGACACGCGCCGGCATGGGTTGGATCGGGAAAAATGCTCTCCTTATAACCAGGGAGCGCGGAAGTGCGGTGCGTATTACATCGGTGCTTACAGACGCCCCGCTGCCTTGTGCGGAACCGGTTAATGAATCTTCCTGCGGTGAATGTGATATATGTGTCCGCAACTGTCCCGGTCAGGCGCCCCTCGGACCTGTCTGGTCCGTAACTTCGAAGAGGGAAGATTTCCTGGATGTCCGTGCATGCCGCAAAACCTGTGTGGAAAGATCCTGGCGTGTCGCTCCCGGAATGAGCATGTGCAGCTTGTGCGTGCTTGTGTGCCCGTGGACACGAAAAGCGATTGAAGAAGCAGGACTTCCCTATGGTTTTCCTGCTGTGGAGATGGCACAGAAGGGTGATCTTGAAGAAATTCTTGCACTTCAGAAACTTGCCTTTGTCAGCGAAGCGATATTGTGCGGTGATTTTACGATTCCGCCGCTTCTGCAGACACTTGAAGAACTGAAAGCTGAGTATTCCGATCCCAGGAAAGCGAAAATATTTCTGAAAATCGTACAGGACAGGCGCATTGTCGGCTCCGTCCGTGCATTTGAAGCCAATGGAACATGCCATGTCTCCCGGCTTATGGTACACCCGGATTATCAGAGGAATGGTCTCGGCAGACGTCTTATGCAAGAAATAGAAGCCTGCTATGCCGGTGCGAGGTTCGAGCTTTTTACCGGAGAAAAAAGCATAGGAGATATTATGTTCTATCAAAAATTAGGATATCAGATTTTTAAGACGCAGGACTTTCCCGGCAAAGCGGGTCTTGTGTATCTGGAAAAATCATAGCGATCTTCATTACGCCTGCCCGCTTTTTTCATAAACGCCCGTTACGCCGGAGAATTCATTCATTTTTCATGATAGAATACCTCTGAGTTTGTGGGATGTTAACTGAAATTTCGTTGAAACAAGAGGCTTTTCCCGGTATAATAGTATCGCTTGATTTTGCGGAATTCCGTAAATCAACATGCTTTTCTGCCATCCTGGCCTTTTGGGGCTATAAAATACAAGGAGTGTGAATATCATGGCAATGGTTACCAAAAAAAATGTAGAAGATTTGAAGGTCTCCGGTAAGCGGGTTATCGTACGTGTTGATTTTAATGTTCCGCTTGACAAAAAAACAGGCGCAATCACAGACGACAAGCGTATCCAAGGTGCTCTGCCTACGATTAAGTATCTGATTAAGAATAATGCAAAGGTGATTCTGGTTTCCCATCTTGGCCGCCCAAAGAGCGGACCTGAAGCTGCTTTTTCTATGAAGCCTGCTGCGGACCGTCTTGCTGAGCTTCTTGGACAGCCGGTTGTTCTTGCTGCCGACGTTATCGGTGATGACGCCAGGGCGAAGGCCGCCGCTCTCAAAGACGGCGAAGTACTGATGCTTGAGAATGTCCGTTTTCACAAGGAAGAGACCAAAAATGATCCTGCTTTTGCAGCCGCACTGGCGTCTCTAGCTGATCTTTATGTTAATGATGCTTTCGGTACGGCACACCGCGCACATGCATCGACCGCCGGTCTTGCGAATTTCCTGCCGTCTGCTGCCGGTTACCTGATTCAGAAAGAACTCGACTTCCTCGGCAAGGCACTTACTGAGCCGGCCCGTCCGTTTGTTGCTATCCTCGGAGGTGCCAAGGTGTCTGACAAAATCGGCGTTATTGAGAATCTGATTGAGAAGGCAGACACAATCATTATCGGCGGCGGCATGGCATACACTTTCTTTGCTGCCCAAGGATTCCCTATCGGCACATCACTTTGTGAGGCCGATAAGCTTGACCTTGCCAAGTCCCTTATGGAAAAAGCGGCTGCGAAGGGCGTTAATTTCCTTCTTCCGCTTGATAACGTTGTTGCAGACAAATTTGCTGCCGACGCAAACACACAGGTTGTGGATGATGAAAAGTTCCCGGATGGATGGATGGGCCTTGATATCGGACCGAAGACCATCGCACTATTCTCGGATGCAATTTCCAGCGCAAAGACAGTAGTATGGAATGGCCCGATGGGCGTGTTTGAATTTGATAAATTTGCGGAAGGAACACGTGCAATAGCCAAGGCTGTTGCGGATTCTTCTTCCATCTCGATCATCGGCGGCGGCGACTCTGCTGCTGCAGTTGAGAAGCTCGGGTATGCCGATAAAGTCACACATATTTCCACAGGCGGCGGTGCTTCCCTTGAGTTCCTCGAGGGTAAGGTTCTACCCGGTATTGACGGACTTCAGGACAAGGTTGCCTGCCGTACATTTGCAGCAGGCAACTGGAAGATGAACGCCGGTACTCCGGATGAAGCCACCAAACTGATCTTAGCACTGATTCCCCTTGTTAAGGATGCCACTTCCAAGATCGCACTGGGAGTTCCTTTCCTTGCTATCCCGGCGGCCCTTGAAGCAGCTGCTTATACTAATGTTAAAATTGCTGCTCAGAACTGCCACTTTAACGAGAAGGGCGCATACACCGGAGAGATTTCTCCTGTATGGCTTGCTAAACTCGGCGTAACCTACGTAATTCTCGGACATTCCGAACGCCGTGAATATTTCGCAGAGACCGACGAGACTGTAAACAAGAAGACAAAGGCCGCCCTAGCATGGGGCCTCAAGCCGATTGTCTGCTGCGGTGAGTCCCTCGATCAGCGCGAGTCCGGTGTAACATTTGACTGGATCAAAGGACAGATTGTCGGTGCTTTCAAGGATATCCCGGCTGAGAAGCTCTGCCAGATCACCATAGCTTATGAGCCAATCTGGGCTATCGGCACTGGCAAAGTCGCATCTGATGAGCAGGCTGAAGAAGTCTGTGCCTTTATACGCGGCGTTGTTGCCGAGCTTTACACAGCAAAGGACGCAAGTGAAATGACAATTCAGTACGGCGGTTCGGTAAGCCCGACCTCCGCAGCAGGTCTTTTCGCACAGGCCAATATCAACGGCGGTCTTGTCGGCGGCGCTTCCCTGAAGGCTCCCGACTTCGCAGCCATCTGCAACGCCTGATAAAAACAGACGCAAGGTGACTGCCGCACAGTTTTGACTTAAGTCGGTGCTTCGAAAGGATTTGTGAGGGGAAATCCCTTTATACTTCTGCCAGGAGCGCCGATTTGTATCATCCGACATCTGCAAAATGTATCGTTGTGTATAATTTGCATTAATTGAAAGGGGAAAATCATGCCGTTATATTTTTTAGGGTATGGATGGCCGCTTGCTATACTGGCACTCGTTTTTTCACTTGCCGCCAGCGCATGGACCAAATCAACATTCAAGCGTTACAGCAAAGTGAAATCCAGCCGCAACCTGACCGGCCGGGATGTCGCCGAGCGAATCCTGCAGTCCAACCAGCTGTCCGGCAAATTCGGGTATGGCTATTCCGTGAAAATAGAGAAGATCGCCGGTTCCCTGACCGACAATTATTCGCCTAAAGATAAAGTGCTGCACCTGTCCGAGAGCGTGTACGACAGCACATCTGTAGCAGCGATCGGTGTGGCCGCCCATGAGTGCGGGCATGCCATTCAGGACGCAAGCGGCTTTATCCCCAACAAGATCCGCGGATTCCTGGTCCCGGTTGCCAATATCGGATCGCAGTTCGGCCCGTGGGTCGCGATCATCGGCATCCTGATTACAAACCGTCTGCCGACGACGACTTTCGGTGATATTCTTTTCAACATCGGCATTCTGTTCTTCTTCTTTGCTGTAATATTTTATCTGGTCACACTTCCTGTCGAGATCAACGCGAGTCACCGCGCCCTCAAAATCCTGAAGGAAGATAATATTCTGACAGACAGCGAACTGGCCGGAGCAAGAAGTGTATTGACCGCTGCAGCGATGACCTATGTCGCCGCTGCTGCCGCTGCTGTAATTACACTGATCCGGCTGCTGGGGATGAGAAGCAGAAGATAAGTGACATTAATCGATGCAAACGACGTCAATAGCTCCACATAAAAAGAGACGCCACTTGCAAGCGCCTCTTTTTTGAAGGAGAGAAAGACGAATAACTTTTTATCTTCAGATCTTTTTTACAAGACCAGTCAGAACTTTACCAGGTCCCAGCTCAATGAATTCGTCGTATCCGTCGCGGCGCATGCGTCGAATTTCATCTGTGAAGCGTACGGGGGAGACCATGTGAGTTTCAAGATAGGCGGGTATATCAACGCCGGCAGGCACGGGGGATGCCGAGGCGTTGGAATACAGCGCGGCCGATGACGGGGCGAAGGTAAAGGTGCGGGCGAATTCCTTTAGTGATGCTGCGGCTTCAGCCATGAACGGGGAGTGGAATGCACCGTTGACGGGGAGCCTCATGGCACGGCGGGCACCGAGTGCAAGCAGCCGGGCGGCGGCTTTTTCCGCAGCCTCCACGTTGCCGGCTATGACAAGCTGCCCGGGGCAGTTATAGTTGACCGGGTATACGTCTTTGATTTTTGATATGCATGCCTCTACGTGCTCGTCCGATAATCCGAGGATGGCATACATGGCGCCGGGGTTTTTGTCTGCAGCAAGCTGCATCAGGCGGGCACGTTCGTTGACCAGATTCAGAAGGCCTGTGAACCCGATGATGCCTGCCGCATAGAGAGCCGTGTATTCACCTAGTGAGAAACCGGCCAGACCGACCGGCTCAGGCAAAACCAGGGAGACGGTGTCAGACGAACCGGCACGTTCTTTTTCCAGACTTGCGACACTGTGCACGATGATCGCCATCTGTGCGTATCGTGTCTGGGTAAGCTGCTCTTCGGTGAGTTGAAGAAGATCCAATCCCGTTATATCGAGAGCTTTTTTATATAGGGAAAGGGAGGCCGGAAAAGCGGCCGTGATTTCTGCGGACATTTGCAGGGTTTGTGCACCCTGCCCGGGGAAGATATATGCCTTCATGATTTGTTAACCTCCAAATAGTTGACGCTTTGCTATGTACAGTAGTACAATGGCGACAACCTTTGATTATCAAAATACTTGATTTTCAAAAGAAAAGCAAGTGGAATAGGTATTTTATACCTGTTAACCTACTCTTTGGAGGCATTTATTGTGATTCAATCCTATAAAATATTGGGTACAGGCTCCTATCTTCCGGATTTGGTGGTTGAGAACGCCCGCTTCTCTGAGATTGTGGATACGAATGACGAATGGATTTCGTCGCGTACGGGAATTTCCCGCAGGCACTTCAGTGCCGGTGAGGCTACATGGGAAATGGGTGTCAAAGCAGCCAGAAACGCGATGGACATGGCAAACATGGCGCCTGAGAAGCTCGACCTTATTATTGTATCCTCTGTTACACCGGATTACTCTTCCCCTAATATGTCGTGCATTATCCAGGCCGAGCTCGGTGCGGTAAATGCTTTTTGCTTTGATGTGAATGCAGCGTGCACCGGTTTTATTCAGGCTTTCGATATTGCCATGCGCTATCTGGCGACTGCGGATATGCATAACGTCCTTATCGTATCAACAGAAAGCCTTTCCAAACTGACAGACTATACGGACCGCAGAAGCTGCGTGCTTTTCGGCGACGGAGCAGGATCCATAGTTCTTTCGAGTGCTGCTTCCGAATCGGGAGAGGCAATTCCTAAGGAAGTGTATGAGTGCTTTATCGGTGCGGACGGCACGATGGGACAGGCGATTGTCGGCAAGGCTTTTGAGCCGGCCCGCCATCCTTTCATCCCGGCGGACGCACCGGAAATCAAAGATCGCTTTGGCCATGAAGGCGGCATTTTTCTGGAAATGCAGGGTCAGCTTGTATACCGGTTCGCGACGACTATGATGCCTTTTGCTGTTGAAAAAGTACTTGAGAAATCAGGCATCGGCATTGAAAATATCGATTATATCGTACCGCATCAGGCGAATGACCGGATTCTCCAGTCTGCTGCCAAAAGGCTTGGACTTCCAAGTGAAAAAATGATTTCCCATCTGGCGGATATCGGAAATACTTCTTCGGCATCAATTCCGATCTGCCTGGACATCGAAGTTCGCGCAGGCCGGATTCAAAGGGGACAGACGCTTGTGATGACGGGATTCGGCGGCGGCCTGACATACGGCGCTTTGCTTTGTAAATATTAAGTCATTTTGTAAGGTTAAATGCACAGGAGGATTCTTTTATATGAACGCAAGAGTAACCAGTATCTTAGGAACAAAATACCCGCTGATTCAGGGCGGTATGGCGTGGGTCGCCGACGCGTACCTCGCCGCGGCTGTTTCGAGTGGCGGCGGACTTGGCCTGATTGCTGCCGGATCAATGAACGGCGAGCTTCTCAGGAAAGAAATTCAGCTGGCGAGAACGCTTACCGATAAGCCGTTCGGCGTCAACATTATGCTGATGAATCCGTGCACACCCGAGCTTGCACAGGTGGTTATCGAAGAAAAGGTTGCCGTCGTTACTACAGGGGCAGGTTCTCCCGGTAAATATGTAGAAGGCTGGAAAGCGGCGGGTATCAAAGTCATTCCGGTTATCGCTTCCACGGGTCTTGCCCGCAGAATGGAAAGCCTTGGTGTTGACGCCGTCGTAGCCGAGGGCTGTGAAGCAGGCGGACACATCGGCGAAATTACGACGATGGCACTGATTCCACAGGTCGTTGACTGCATCAGCATTCCGGTTATTGCCGCCGGCGGTATAGCAGACGGCCGGGGAATTGCCGCTGTCAGTATGCTCGGTGCAAGCGGCGTACAGGTCGGAACAAGGTTTTTGACCTCAACCGAATGTACGATTCATGTTAATTATAAAAATCTTGTTATAAAGAGCCGCGATATTGATTCCCGGGTAACGGGAAGAAGCGGCGGACACCCGGTACGCTGCATCAAGAATGCACTTGTCATGGACCTTCTTGAGCTCGAAAAAAAGGGTGCTACTTTTGAAGAGATGGAAACTATAATGGTTGGTTCTCTTCGAAAAGCCGTAAAGAACGGCGACATGAAAGAAGGATCTTTCATGGCCGGTCAGATTGCAGGCCTTGTTTCGGAAATTCAGCCTGCCCAGGTAATTATTGAAGAGATGTTTGCTGAATATGAGGAAATCATCAAAAACGGAGGATCCATCTGATGGCTGATAATGCGGTAACCCCTGTTGCAATTATTACCGGTGCTTCGCGCGGTATCGGTGCGGCGATTGCAGAAACACTCGCTGAAAAAGGCTTTGACCTCGTGCTTGTATACCGGTCCGGCAAAGAAGCGGCAGAAGCTGTCAAAACGCGCTGCGAGGAGATTCGATCCGGTATTCGTGTAGTTATTGCAGGCGCCGATGTCTCCATGGAGGCAGACTGCCAGCATATATTTGATGTGACAAAGGAAGCTTTCGGGCGCGTCGACGTCCTTGTTAATAACGCAGGACAGACCAAAGACGGACTTACCATGCGAATGAGCCTTGATCAGTTCACAAGCGTGATCGACATAAACCTTACCAGTGCCTTTATGCTTTCCAAACTCTGCCTGCCGCTTATGAGCCGTCAGAGAAAAGGAAGAATTATCAATATGTCTTCCATAGCAGGTGTATACGGAAACGCAGGGCAAGCCAATTATTCGGCTTCAAAAGCCGGTATGATAGGACTGACGAAGAGTCTTGCCAGGGAGATGGGCAGCCGGAATATAACGGTCAATGCTGTTGCCCCGGGCTTTATTGAGACGGACATGACGGCTTCACTGTCGGAGGACCTGAAGAAAGCCGCTGCTGCCAGGATCCCGCTCGGACGTCTTGGCCAGGCGAAGGAAGTGGCTTCGGTCGTAGCTTTCCTGGCATCTGACGAAGCATCGTATGTGACAGGTCAGGTTGTGGAAGTGTCAGGCGGACTCGTACTATAGTGATTTGATAAAAATAGCAGCAAACAGATTTGATCGGAATATTTCGACATACCCTAAGGGATATCGAGGAGGATGGACATGAGTACAGATACTGGCAAAAAAACTTCTTACACCGACGCGAAGGGGCACCCCCGCGTGGTCATTACCGGAACAGGCGTGATTTCGCCAGTTGGTAAAGACACAAATTCATTTTGGGAGTCACTTGTCGAAGGGCGTCACGGCATTGCGCCGCTGACTATGTTTGATGCTTCCGTATACAAAGTGAAGCTCGCGGCAGAGGTAAAGGATTTCGATCCGATGCTGTACATGGACCGTAAGGAAGCGCGCCGTATGGACCGCTACTGCCAGTTTGCCGTCGCAGCAGCCAAAGAGGCAGTTGAATCTTCCGGTATTGTTTTCGGGGATATGGATCCATTTGAAGTAGGTGTCATTATCGGTACCGGTGTCGGCGGACTGCACACGATGCAGACGCAGTATGAGGAGCTTCTTCTGAAAGGCGGACCCGACAGGGTATCGCCCCTGTTTATCCCGATGATGATCAGCAACATGGCTTCCGGCAGGGTGTCGATGAATTATGGACTCAAAGGTGCGAACTATTGTGTAACTACAGCCTGTGCCTCCGGTTCTCATGCAATCGGC
>Ga0209125_1001437_pt1 | contig 22193 bp, 29 predicted proteins | sample BarGraIncub1131A_FD_184503 | JGI IMG/M metagenome (GOLD analysis project Ga0209125, IMG submission 184503) | Arctic peat soil microbial communities from Barrow, Alaska - Barrow Graham LP Incubations 11-31A (SPAdes) (version 2) | ecosystem: Environmental > Terrestrial > Soil > Wetlands > Peat...
TTTCCTGCGCCGGGGTCAGCGTTCTCGGCCGCCCCGTGGCGGGTGTCGAGCGCAGCGCCTTGATGCCAAGGCCCGGCTTCAGCGCCGCGTTGATCCACTTGTAGATCGTCGTCCGATTAAATCCGTAGGAGGCGATCACGTCGCACGGACTCTCTCCTTCTCTTACCCGTTCGATTGCCATCAGCCGAATTTCTTCGAGCGTTTGATGATCAAATTTTCTGCCGTCGCGTTTCATGTTCAATTCGAACGGCATGACTCTGCGAAGTTCCCTATTTGTCGACTTAATTAGCGACTACTGAGTAATAATCCGCGAAAAACGGCACGCCTGAATATAATCCGTCAGCATACACCCGGAGTGGCCAAATGGCTGCTCGGGGTTTTGAGAGAGATAGGGGGTTGAATCGATGAAGCGGTGGGCGAGGTTTTCGCGGCCATCTGCAGTGACAAATTCCACGAGGCGCGGAAACGGAAATTCTCCACGCCATGAAGTGGAAAACACGACGCGAATTTCGGGGTGCTGACGCAGGATTTCGAGCAAGTGCGGCACGCAGCAGAAGTAGCCTTCGTCTCGGGCTTGGAAGGGGTGCAGCACACCATCAAAATCGAGGAAGAGAATCAATGTTTGCGTCATTCTGCGTTTTCCAACTGGTAGTGTGTAGCATACACACACAAGGAGCGAGACGATGAGATACCCGATTGCAATTGAGCCAGGGGACGACGATCACGCCTTTGGTGTGGTCGTTCCCGATCTTCCGGGGTGCTTCTCTGCTGGCGGCACACTAGACGAAGCAATTGACGGCGCCAAGGAGGCTATTGAGTTGTGGCTGGAAACCGTCATTGACGACGGAGGAGCCGTGCCGGAGCCGCGCTTGATTGCGGAACATCAAGCAAATCCCGAATTTTCCGGCTCGGTGTGGGCAGTGGTATCAGTCGATCTAGCCGAACTGTCTGACAAGGCGGAGCGCGTGAATATCACCCTGCCTGCGCGCGTACTGCGCCGGCTCGATGCTTCAGCGAAAGCGGCCGGCGAGTCTCGCTCAGGATTCATTGCCCATCTGGTTCTGCGGGCATAGTCATCTCCGATGACTCTTCTCGCCACTCCTTGCTTTCCAATCGGCGCATGCGGCTGAATATATTGACTGACGCGAATGCTGAGACGATGCGCGCCTGCTCGTTGTCGTCCTCATTAACCGCATTGGTTATTTCGTCCAAAGTGAAACCTCTTTTGTGCAGTTCTTCCGCCAGTTCCTGAGCGTCGTCCTGATCGAAGGAAAGCACTTCGCCCGAAGGCAGTTTGGCAGACAGCCGATAAGCCACGACGCAGATCTGAACCTTTTCCGCATCCGGCACGACGCGAAAAGGCTTTTCGGCTTCCGAGCACCAATGCGACAGTAGCTTGTGGTGCGGGTAGCGCCCTTCGAATTGCGGCACCAAGCATTTGAATATTCGCCTAGCCTCCGTCGGCTTCCCTTGGGCGTTGTGCAGCGTCCACGCGCCAATCGCAGATAAGATTTCCAGCGAAACCGGGTCACGTTTTTTCATTTTTCATATCCGATAGTATTTTTGCCAAGCGCACGTCGCCTTAGTCACGCCCGGCATCCAGTCTATATATACTGACAAGCGAGCCGACGGCAGGGGATGCTTGCTCAACTGAACCGCGCCCCGTTGTGATGAAAGCCGCTCGGCTCTTTTTATCGGCCGGCCAATTTGGCTCACGCATCGCCCTGCACCTTGCTTTCCTTGTCGGCCATTCGTTCGTTGGAGGCGTCGACAAACGCCAACGCTTCATCGACAGCCGCGTTCGCCTGCGCTGTGGATATCCTCAACTGCTCGACCATTCGCGTTTCCCGCTCGGTATCGCCGCCCGCCGCGATCCAGCCCAACCGATTCGCCTTCGCGTCATCGAGCGCGTGATGCCGGCGCAAGCTACTGAACGCTTTTTCCACGGCGTCAACGAATAGGTCGTAGTCGTTCAGATAGTTCATCGTCAGCAAGAGCGGCTTGCCGTCGAGGTCTTCCGGCCATGTCCAGGCGTCGCAAAATATCTCATGTATCCACGGCCAATCCCAAGCCAGCGAATCCGTTGCCAGCTTTACCGGTTCGTCGAAGCCCTCCAACCAGTTACCCAGGCGCAACGCCAGTTCGGCCATCGTCACGAGCGCATCACCGCCCTCAAGCTGCGGCAACACGGCCAGCCGGGCGAACTCGCCCACATCGTCCAGACGGTAGGTATCGCACAGTTCGGCGTAGAACGATCGTTCGCCGTCCTCGGAAACCAAGCCGATAGAAATTAGCCGGGGATCGATGCCCAACTCGGTGAACTCTGTGTCGAAGAAAATCAACATGCCTATACCTCGATGACCAGATCCGGGCGAAACCCGATTCCTTGCTCTTTGGGATAGCCGCGCTGATTCGACACGATGCGGCAGCCATTCTCGGCACCAAAATCGTTGTTTGTATGTGTATGGCCGTGGCACCAGACAGCGATGTGATGCTTCTCCATCAGCCACGAAAGGTCGGTTACGAAGTACGGTGATACGTCGCTGCCTTCGTGCTGCGGCGCTACGCATCCACGGTGCGGTGCAAAATGGGTGACCACCACCGTTTTCCCGTCAAACGGCTTGGATAGCTCGGCATCCAGCCAGCGCACGGCCGTCCGGTGCAGCTTCAAGGTGTCGCGCGGCTCTAAGCGTTTGCCACCCTTGGCATTGATCATCCAGTAGTCGTTAATTTTCCGGCGCGCAGTCGTCATTGCCAGCGCCTGCTGAGTATCCGCGCCGTAGAGATCAAAAGCGCTCCAGAGCGTGCAGCCGAGAAAGCGCACCCCGTTCACTTCCAGCGAGCTCCTTTCCAGAAAGTGCACACCCGAGTGCTCCCATGCCGGCTTCCGCAATTGCGCCAGCAGGCCAAGATGCGCCTCGTAGTATTCGTGGTTGCCGGCAACATAGATGACTGGCTGCCGGAACATCGCCGCCGCCCACGCGAGACCTCGTGTGTGCCTGCCAATATCGCCAGCCAAAATCATGATCTCCGCATCGAGCGCAGGCGGCTCCCATGCCTTCAGTTCAAGGTGTAGGTCGGAATAAAGCGCAAATCTCATATCGTCAGCCTCGTTGCCTGTTCTGGATGCGTCCTACGGATAGCGCGCGGCGATTTCTTTTCTTGACGGCAGGAGCCGTGGCTGCCCACCGGCACGTATTTCAGTTCGCTCATGGTCGTTCCGGTTCGGATCTTCGAACGGCTTTTCATAGATGACGACGGCGGCGTCGCCCAGTTCTGCCTTGAGGCGAATGGTCAGGTCCAGACCTCGCGCATGAAAGCTGGCCCAGTCGAAATCCGCATAGCAGTCTTTGTCCGCCGACCCATGCCAGGCATGGCTTTCAAACTCACCCTGCCATGTTTTGAACGCATTCTCCAGATCGCTGGAAATGGGCGGATCACCACCCCATCCGCCGAATCCGGCGACGTTTTCACCGACGCCAGCCCAAGGGGGTGAATCAGGAGGCTTGCGCCAGCCATAAGCCTGACCGTAATCCGGCATGATCGTGTAAATCAGCATGGCCGCGTCCTCACGCACAAAACCCGATGTTCCGGCGGGCCTCGGATTTAGGGATCGCCAATTGGGCCACCCTGGCGTCCGACATCATCGCCTGGGCAAAAGCTTCTTTGATCAGGCGTGTCACGCGGCGGAGGTCGATATCCCGTCGTTCCGACAGCAGCTGACTCGTGCTCACGTCCAAGGCAATCTGGCGTTTGGTCTTCCTGCGCAGGCTCTCCGCCGTCTCCTCGATGATGCGCAGCCGCTGCTGAGGCTCCGGCGAAGGAACCTCGAATACCTCGACACGCGACAGCAAGGGCAGCGGGATGCCGTCGAGGCTGTTGGCCGTCATCACAAAGATGATGCGACTGGCGTCGAACGTCACTTCAAAGAATTCATCCTTGAATTGCTTGGCGGTACCGGCATCGAGCAGATCCAGGAGCACCGGCAAGACCGGATAGCTCGCGTCACGGATCTTGTCTGCCTCGTCAATGACTACCACCGGCGAGGCCGAGCCCCCCTCCGCCAGCACAGAGAAGATCATTCCGGGACAGGCGGTATGCCAGCCGCTATGTGATCCGGAAAGTTGAAAGCCGCCTTGCGCGCCGCCCGCGCTGATTTTCTCCGTCGATACCCCTAGTGCGTCGGCGAGTTGCGTCGCCAGAAAGGTCTTGCCAACGCCAGGATCGCCCAGCAGCAGGATGGGCGAAACGCGAAATTCCTGCGGCTTCATGGCGGCGGCCAGGATGAGATCCATCTGCAGGCGTCCAATCGGCTCCACGAGGTTTTCAAATCGGGACTTGGCCGCCTCCAGCTTCAACGTGGCCGATTTGGCATCAGGGAGTGTCCGGCAACCGTCCGCTGCGTGCGCGCATTGCAAAATACGCGCGCCGGCGCCGCGTCGTTCTTCCCTCATGTCGCTCACCGTCACGACCGCTTTGGCAAGAGCGTCCTGACCAAACACCGCGATGGTGCCCCGTGTCCTGGCCTTCTTGGTGGCGACCTTGCTCACCGACTGACCCACGCTGGTCCACTGGCGATGGCAGTGTTTGAGCAACGTCGCCGCGCGGTGTTCATCCAGTTCTGAGTTTCTATTGAGAAAGCCCTTGAGCCACTCGGCGGCGCCGGCTTGCCGGAAGCCTTCCACGTGCGCGAAAAAGCAGATCAATTGCCGTGCGCATTCCCAACGCGAATCAAGCAGAAAGTCGAGTACATCAAAGAGGTTGCCGCCCTTCCGTTCGTAGGCAAGATGCAAGGCGATGGCGACGAGCAAGTCGTTCGAGAACTGGGCCGAGAAGATATCCAGCTCGGCGGTCGCCAGGGCAAGCCATTTGGACGCCAAGGTCTTTGCATCCGCCAGATCATGTTCCGTGTCCACGCGGATGCTTGCCAGATCAAGGTTATTGCTCATGCGTGTCGCCTATTCGATGCGGTTGAATGGTGCCTTGAACTTGGGCTAGCCTTTTGTATAGGTGGCCTAACTCAGAGGATGATTCATTATTAGTCCGAATAGACAGCAATAAAATAGCGGTTCTAATAAAGTCGACGTGTATTATTTGTCCGCTTTATCGTGGAGCGGATGAAGGTGGACGAAAGAGGAATCCAGGCAATGACCTTCGCCGCGTTTGCGGAAGCCATCGACCCGATTTATGCCGTTTGTGTCTCGAACCCGTCGAACACCCCGCGCGACAAGATGGCGTGGTTGGCGAGCTTGTCGGACATTTCGATCACGCGCCTGACCTACTTTGTCGACTGGGGCAATACAGCGCTCAAGCGGGCGCTGCCGCCTGCCGCGCAACAGTACCGTTTCGAGGACTCGGAACTGCTCGCCAGCACGGAGGCGCTGGGGCTCGACCCCCAGTCTTCCAACGACACCTGCCAGGCTGCTGAACTTCTGGCGACCCGAAACGCCTGGGTCTGCGCGATTCAACACTATTGCCACCAATCGGCTATCGCCGACCGACCGGAAGCCCTCGCCAAGGACGTACTAGACGACTATGTGCGTCTGACCAGCTACTGGACAGGCCATCCGGTGATAGAGAAGGAGGTGCAGCGATACGTCGCCGGGCAATTGCTGGCGCGCATGGACGACTTCCCGAATCAGGACGATCGCGCGGAAATCGCCAACAAGCCGCTCGTGCGGGATGCGCAGGTGATTTATGCCCATCCCGAGCCATGGTCACCGCAACAGGAAGCCGAACGGCAGGCGAAAACAGAAACGATCGGCTATTGGCTGGAAAAATTCCAAGCAGACAACCGGCGCTGGTCGTCCGAATTTGAAGTAAACATCTGGACGGCGGAAAACGACATCGAACTGGCGGGTCGCAAGGTCAAAGGATTGCAGGCGCTAATCGAAGCGCAGCGCTCGCTCATCCGGCACCTTGAAGGGGTTACCCGGACCAACAAGCGCCGGGCAGCGCAGGGGAAGGACAAAGCGACTCCAGGTCGGCCAAAGCAATCCCCCGAACGGCAGGCGATTGCGCACCGATTCACCGCGCAATGGGTGCAATCCTTGATGGTCTTGCTTGAGGTGAAAAGCTGCGCCGAGTTGGAGGCGATGGTCGCCGCCAGTTCGCAGCGGAACTGGCGACGATGGCTGAACGGCGAAGCCATCCCAACCCGAAACAGCCTTGCCGCGCTAGAAGCGACGAAGATTGTTCAGGGGCGTTATAAAGGGACGACGCTCAAGGACATGAATACCACGCCGACTCACAACGAAATGGCGATGCTGATCCGATTGACGGGATCGGTGCCGGGCGGACGTATTGAATGACGAGACAAGATAAATTTCGTACGGAATAGATTGGATCAACCTAAAGACCGCATTTGGCCGCGCGAAGTAGTTGCATGTCAGCCAGGCTGTTGGCTTGATCGATGGGGGAATCCCATAGAAACGGGCGAAACACGCCGAAAGACAAGAGCGGTAAGGCGCTCTGCCAGTTAATTCGTGGGCATGCAAGCGTCACCCGTCTCATGAGCGGCAAGACCGCCTCTCGGGCGCTTACGACTCGGATGGCTCGGCATGGAACGCCCGCCCATCCTCTGCGACCAAGCCGATCGAGATCAACTTGGCGTCTCGGTACAGGTCGGCGAGTTCTGTGTTGCAAAAAATCGGCATGCGACAGCCTCGAGTGGGTGAGACTTACCCGTTGTGGTCTGGCTTGCCCTTTCGATTTCAGAAAGGCCCTCTCTCTATTAAAAGCCACCGTTCTCATCAGATCGAGAACCCTGTGACGGCGCTAGCAAAGCATGATCTATTTCTGCAGAAAACGTACATTTGAATTGAATATCGCACATTTTCATTAGGTTTGTAAAAAGATAACAAATTTAGTCACTAAACAAATTAAATAATGCTATGTCTATGTATGAATACAATAAACCGCTATTAATTATTGAAAAAACCACAGGAATTAATTAACCTCCTCAGATCAGTGTTATTTGCTGCACCACTTCTTTTTGACAATTTTGCAAAGAAGCTGGTATTTGACAAAGCCGCTTACGGGACATATCCATTACTAACATAGTTACGTGCCTGCTCTTAGAGCAGAAAGCAAGAGGTCGCCAACAGACCAACTGCAGTTCGAATCAACAACGCAAAGGTGTCAGATAAACAAACGTAGAAACGAACTCAACTTGGCGAATAGCACGAGAGCAGACCGAGCTCATGTCGGATAAGAGCGGTCTATCAAGAGGAGACGCGATAATCCCTCCTGGATGATGTTCGCGCCCTAATTGCAGACAGCAGTACTGATGCCTGCGCACTTAATGCAAGGCTGATACACCAGATTCATGAGATTTCTGACTGAAGCGCCGGGCCAAACGCATCCGACAGGGTCGGCGCTGGATTTGGCACATTGATTAGAACCAATTCAGACAGTAAAGGGGACTACGAACAGGAACACGCCAATCAACATACGAAAAAAACGCGAGGCGGCTAGGCCTCGCGCTTTTTTTACCTGGGGGATGCCCAGATTTAACTTGTACAGGCGTTGAGTCTAAGGACGCGTTCCGCGTCCGTCAATCCCCCATTTTCGTTTTTTCGCGAGCGGGTCTGTAAGCGAGGGAATCGCTTGCCCCACGAAATGGAGATTTACCAATGAGAACTACGAAACGGTTCACCCCAAGCGTACTTGAGCGCTTCCGCAGGCAAGGTCGCGGCCTAGGCACCTACCAAGACTACATTCCATGGCACCGCGTCGGGCGCGGCGACCCTTCCAGCCGTGGGCGATCTCACCTGCAGGGATGGAATGGCAGACAACGCGAACTCCTGAGCGATCATGAATGGGTCATGCTGTTTTTTGCCATAACGCTGCCTAGCCTCCTCGATATTCGCGAGCAGTTTCCCCTCAGCCAAGAAGACGCACCCAGCGAGCTCGGTGCATATCGTGTTGATGTCAGTAACCAGCTTTTTCCAGGCACGCTGACCATCGCTAAACAGCTCGGCTTCAAACGCCCATTGACTACGGACGTCGGAGAGTCTGACGATTGGGTAATGAGTACCGATTTTCTGCTGCTGCTCCAACACGCCGACGGAACCCTGGAATTGATCGCCATTGCCGTCAAGCCCCTCGGCGAAATCACAAAAAAACGCAAGAAAGAGTTATTGATGATTGAGCGTGAGTATTGGGCGACGCGTGGAATCACGTGGCTATTGATTACGCCCAACGAATACGACGAGCGTGTTGGGATCAACCTGCGAATGAACATGCCATGGGCGCTTGGTAAAGCGGTCGATGACTTAGCGCAGCACGCTGCTGTTAATGTCGTCCAGAAACATCCGGGCCGCTCCCTGACTTTCGTTTTGGACAAGCTAAGCACAACGCTTGGCGACATAGATCTGGCACAACGTGCCTTCTGGCAGGCCGTCTGGTCGGCAAAGATCCCGCTCGACCTGCGTCGGGGATGGCGCCCCCATCTACCGATCGTTTTGCTTCCACCCACATCGTTCTCGGCGCTGAATCCGATTATGTCGCGGAGGTCAGCATGGATCTGATGCACAACGTCGCCTTCAGAATTCTCATGGGCCCAGACGCCGGAATTTACCGCGTCGTCCTCGATGAAATTCAAATTGGGAAAACCGCTGTTGTTCGGCTGGATCCGCCAGTCAAGCCCGAAAAAGCCAAGGGAGGACGTCGGCGCATCGAGAAAACCCGGGTACCTCGGAAGAAATCACCGCCGCCTCTGGTCGGCGAGATTATTTGGATAAACCGAGCGGATCTTCACGCCCTGAAAGATGGTGAGGAAATTATCCCTGTCGAACTGGAACAAGAAAATAGAACACTTTCGACGGCCGATGAAGCGGACTACGAGAACCGCAAAAAGAAGATGGCTCCCTTCCTGGAATTCTCGCATTTCCGGGAACAGGTGCTGATTCACCGTGGAGCCGGCGGTTTAGTCAAAGAAGTCATGGGACAGGGATGCAGCAAATCGTTTGTGTACTCGAATTTTTCATTGCTCTGCCGTTTCGGCTTTCAGGAGACGAGCCTTCGGCCTTGCCGTCATCGCTGCGGTGCACCGCAAAAACCCCGCCCGTGCGATCCGGGCGGTCGGGAAAAAGCAGGCAGAAAGTCCACAAAGCAACGGAACGCGAAGAAGTTTGGAAAGATCCTGGCGCCCGAGCAACCGGGCAACAGCAGCATCTGGCGGAGCGCAATTCTTGCCGCGGACAAGCGCATTCCGTCACCCAAGCCGCCAATGCCACAGCGTTGCACCCAGATTATCGAGAGTGCCTTCGTACAGCGATTTACACAGCTGGATGGCAAACTGATCCCAAGCGAATTGAAGCTCGGCGATTATCCAAATCGGAGGCAGATTCGTCGGGTACTGGAACATAACATCCCGTGGCTGCAGCGTTTGCTCGAACGCACGACGAAAGGACACTTCAATCGTTCCCTGCGCGGACTGATTGCGCGGAACTGGAAGGGCGTGGTTGGCCCTGGACATACATGGGCCATCGATTCGAGCATTGGAGATGTGTACCTTCGCTCCAACGTAAATCGCGCCTGGATCATCGGGCGCCCAATTGTGTACATCATCGTCGATGTCTGGTCGACCGCAATCGTCGGGTTCTTCGTTTGCTTGGACGGCCCATCGTGGGACATGGCCAAGGTCGCGCTGTTCTGTGCGGCGGCCCCCCCTGACCTGGTGGCTGAACTCTGGGGGTATGAATCGATGCTGTCCCTCTATCCAGCCGCAACAATGTGTGCAGTCTTGTTGTGCGACCGGGGTGAATATCTATCAAGAGCAGCGAGTCTTACGGGAGCTCGACTGATCCTCGACCTCAGTTATGCGCCTCCTTATCGTCCCGACTTGAAAGGATTGGTGGAGGTGCTTCATCGCATTACAAAGGATCGCCAGTATTACTTTGTTCCCGGTGCGATCGATCAGCGGCGCGAAGAATTTGAGCTGCGTCGTTTTGATCCGAACGAAGCGGTACTCACGGTACGGGAGTACGCCGCGTACCTTTATCAAATTTTCACCGAATACAATCTGACGGCCCCACGCGAAAAGCGCCTGGACGCGCACATGCACGCGGCCGGAGTATTCCCGAGCCCAGCCGGACTGTGGCGGTATGGACATGAAATGGGGGTCGGCGTACGACGCAATCTATCGCAAGCCGAGCTAGTCACACAGCTACTTCCAACCGAAAACGCTCGCGTCACTCGGCAAGGCGTCATGTTCGGTGGCATGCAGTATGAATCCAAGAGCATCGATGAGCAGGGCTGGACCGCAATCGCTCGAAACTCCGGCGGGTGGGACATTTCAGCCAATTACTTCCCCGGTACCGTCTCTCGTATCTGGACGCCGAATCCGGCGAGCAGCGGACTTCTTGATCTACATCTTTCGGATAACTCGACAGCCTCCCCGGAACTGACATTCGACGAGGTAATCGACGCATTTACTTTCGGAAAAGTAAACAACGCACAAGTCGAACACGCACGGGTGACGATGGCGTTGAAAAGCCGGCAGGCAGCACTGGCCATCATCAACCGCGCCACGGAACTCACTACCGAGGCAATCCAGAAGCACAGCGGTACGATGCCCAGCGTCACCGAAGCGCGTCACTTAGAATCGATGACCATTTCGTCCGCCGCAACCGGTGTTGCTTCGGTCCCAATCATGGAAGACCCCGCAAGGGCTGCTCAACAGGCCATGATGCGCTCGCTCTTTGCTGCCGCCAATGCCGAAGGAGCGACACATGAGTGATCCAAGATTTTTTGATCCGTATGCCGGGAACATCCTTGTTCAACCACTCGGACCGATTCTCGATCGCCCCGAAGCCAATCGACGCCTCACTTTCTTGCCACCCCGGCCTCGAAACTTCGGTGACGTTCCCAAGCATGTCCGCATGCACTATGTGATTCAGCTCCGGGACTTCCATATCGCCAGTCTGGAAGGAGTGCGCATTCAGCAAACGATCGATTTGATGATCCGTGACGGCTATCGATACAAGGATCCGCTAGCGCCCCAGACGTGGAGCGTGATCGGCGGCGAAGCAACACACCACAAGACGCCCAGGGCACCAGCCATGACCGCCCTCATTGTCGGGCATTCCGGTTCAGGCAAAACCCAAGCCATTTTGCGTCCCTTTAGCCTATATCCAGAGCAAGTAATTGAGCACGCAAATTTTCCCAACCTCGTCGGGATACACCAACAACTCGTCTGGCTATCGGTTGATGTTCCTGCGAGCGGGCGTGCTGATGACTTGGCGGCCAATTTGATGATGAGTTTCGACACAGCGATGAAAGGACACGTCACTGACTGGGAAGATCGCTTTACTGCGACCTTGGGCAGAGCTCGGCGCGATGGCCAGAAGATGCTGGATGAATGGCGACAAGTCGCCTTGGGACACTTTCTCGGCGCACTTCATCTGGATGAAGTGCAGAACTTCTTCAAACTGCCAACTCTGAAGAAGCGCCGCACGAACGCTCCCGACTCATCGGAACTGCAGCTCAGCATCATCGAGGATCAGTGCTTGAAATGGATACTTACGCTGACCAACACCTGGCAAATACCAACCATCCTGTCCGGAACTCCAGATGGCGTCGGCGCCCTGATGAAGCGCATGGCAAACGTTCAACGTTTCGTGGGTGGGGGCTACCATCCAATCCCTCATTTTGAGGATTACAACGACATGCTTTTTCTGGATGATGAAGGAGGCGGATTCCTTCCCCTGCTCGGCATGTATCAGTACGTTCAGAAACCCTTGGCGATTACCCGGGATTTTGCGAAGCTGATCATCGAACTGACGGCAGGCATCCCTCGACTGATGATCGCCCTTTGGGTTGCGGCTCACCGTGTCGCCTTCGAGCGCGAGGATGACGATCTGCGGATCGAGGATTTTCAGCGTGCCGCAGCTACCTATCTTGCACCGGCCGCACCAGCTGTCGCGGCATTGCGAAGTAGGGACCCAAAGCAGATGGCCCGCTTCGAAGACCTCATGCGGCGGGACGATAACTACTGGAGTACCTTCTGGGTCTCGATGAGATCAGGCTGAGCGAGACGACGTTGTTCGGGACGGAGAGAATGGCTGTATTTGACAGCTTTCCGTCCCGACGTAGCGGTTGCCTCGGCGGGTGTCAGCTGGAGTGGGCGCCGAATCCCGGACCCCCTCCCGCCACTTGGCCGGTGCATCTCATTCAAGACATCCACGAGTCCTGCGCCGGACGTTCTGATGAGATCTTCCATTGCGTCCTGGCCAATTCCGCCAAGCTCCGCGCTTTTCACGAATGACACCTTGTCGACGAAGAAGGCAACTGCGGCTTTGACCGTGTTCTTACTGGGAGACTCGATCAAGTTGGGAAGCCCCAATGCATTTAGTCTCTTGGCCGCAGCAGGGTTCGGAATTGCAAGCAGCGCTGCAGTTTGCGAATGACTACCCCGCGCCTGAACGTAACCCGCGATCAATGCTTCCCGGCCGATATCGACCGTCCTCCGTTGACGGCCGTGAATTACCGCTGGCACCGGTCCGGTAAGATTGTTAAGCGCGTCATCTGCGGTATCGAAGAGCAGCGCGCTCGCCAAGGCGTAGGCACTCACCGATGAAGCCGATGTGGTCAGATACAGCACGCCGTCCAGCTGACTCGACAGAATCCCATCGGGTTTGTCAGCCAATACCGGCAGTACTGTGGCCAACCAGGTTCTCCCACATCGTTCGATTACCGCATCGCTCAATAGAGGGGCTCTGACGGGTCCTCCGTAGGTCTGAAAGCCAGCAGAAGAAGCCTTTCCCCGAAGGATTGCGCTGACCGCCTTTACCGCGAGCGGCAACGTGCGTTCCATCAGTCCCCAGCAAATTTGCAAATAGCGCAGGACGGTCTCATTGCCCATGATCTCGTTCGACCAACTGGCATCAACAACCTGGCTGTTCTCCATCAAGCTACTCGGCGGGCTAAAGAACGCGGACTCATCGTCAAGATACCTGAGCGGAGTCATATGTTTTGGACACCAGAGCAACCCCGGCATCTGATGCTCTCGGCGCCAATAGCTCTGTCCATGGAAGCCGACATCTTCTTTCGCGCACATTTCGCAAAAGTAGGCACCCGTCCGTGCCACACGCATACCCGTCGACCAGAGCATATTCTTATTGGACTCACAGCCATGGTGCAGATCTGGCTGATATGACGTTATGCCTCGCCGAAGGGGTAGGCTTGTGTGCCGCCTCACAAACGTCGGCAGCTCCACGCCCGCGACCCTGCTGAGGAGTTCAAGGGACGACACTTCGCGCCACGACTTGTCGACACATCCAACCCAAACTCGCATGAGTTCAATGGCGTCCTCTTCCTTGGCGCAGCCATTGAAGCGCATGACACGGCCTAGATAACCGCGATCAATTTCTTCTGGAAAAGGGATCGGGCGAATCAACATTCCTGCCCCCTGGTCGAGGTGTGCAACGCCTTCATTGAGCGAATAACTGACGCAAGCGCCTTCGCGTGAGTGGCGGAGCCATCCCAGGTTGTCTGTAACGCGCCGATCAATTCTTGATTGGCGATGACGTCATCAACCGTCACCCCAGTGCTCAATCGCTCTACATAGAGGCATACCTCTTCAAAGAGGCGTGATGCGCGCCGCCCTTTGGCTCCGAGAATGCGACTGACCTGCCCTTGGCTGGCCCCCACTGCCTCGGCAATCTCGCGCTGAGTAATACCAAGATATCGGCAAGCCTCGGCTGCATTGATGGCTCGTGCTGTTTGACTTGGCGGAAACATGCATTAAGTATCGCATAATACATACTTGCATATCTACATCCCATCTTATTCGTGGCCTGGATTACTCAACTCAAGTGCATAATGGAGATTCATTCGTCATTCCAGCCCAATCGCAGCTGAGCATGAATAAGAAATCGCTCTCCGAAAAAGACATCTGCAGCAAGTTCATCACGCCGACCACGATGGACAGCAGGGGGTCGACTGAGCCAGCACATCAAGGCTTTCTGACTTTCCGTGTAATAAATCCTCGGTCTTTGCTTCATCTGCAACACTCCTTCTGCCAACGCAGTCTCTAGAGTGTTGCATCGACCGGTTGAATCCAAGGGAGGTCAGCAGCCGTAGGCCAAGGTGGCGGCCTGAATGACCGCTCGCCGATTCAGGCTACCGCCGGATTCGACCCATTGCCGACATTCGAGCGAATTGGGAGCAGTCATTCGCCGCTCGGGAACGCGGATCGAAAGCGGTCACTCGCGACGATGGCTCCTGATTCGCGTCTGAACGGCAGGTGTGCAACCGTCAACGGTCGTTCGGGCTTAGAATGCCAATGGGAACTCCCGGCCAAAAGGCGACGGTCGGGGTGGCTATCCAATTTCAATAGTTCAGGTGTCCTGAGATCCAGGCGAATGACCGGTATTCGGCGAGAAAATTGATGTCCTCACTGCCTCAAGCCGGCCATGACCGGTCAATCATCGACTTCTCCGATTACGGTCATTCGGCATACTATGCGAATTGCTATCAGAATAATTTTACGAGCTGAGAGACTAGCAGTCGCGATGGGCTCAGAACGGCCGTGACCGGGTGTTCATCCATATTCCAATTGTGCAACTCATCATCTATGGCTAAACGACCACCTTCCGGAAAGTGTGTTCACTGCCTTGGTGAAAGCATGAACCTTACTTGGGACCATGTTTTCCCTCAGGGATGGTATCCAGACACAACACCAAAAAATGTCGAGAAGTGGAAAATTCCAAGCTGTCTGCCCTGTAACAACGAATACAGCAAGCTGGAAGGGGAACTCTTGCGTCTTTTAGGAATGTGCGTTGACCCGAACGTTCCTGAAACAGCAGGGATAGCTAACCGTGCACTACGTTCAATGAATACAGAGTTTGGAAGAGATGAGCGAGACAAATCAAGGAGGAAAAAGACCGCCGAGCGGTTTGTTAAGAAACTTACCGTTGGCAAGAACATACCTAGACATGCTGCCTATCCAGGTCTCGGGGAACGATGGGGACGCCCGAACGAAGAAGGAATCGCTGTTTCTGTGCCTGCAAGGTACTTCTACCGGCTTGCCGAAAAAATCATTCGGGGCATATATTTTCTTGAAAAACATATGTTCATTGAAGCGCCATATGTGTTCGAGTTTTACGCACTAACGGATGACGGAGCTGAACCTATAGGGGCTTTTCTCGACCAGTTCGGCAGTGATTTTGCGCTCGAACCGGGGATTAAGGTTCGTCTAGCGTCTCCAAGCGAAGATCTGTTGGCCTGCATTGCTGAAATCACAATATGGCGCCAGTTCAAAATGTACGCTTCGGTAATGCCTGAAAAGTAACCTCGAACTCACCCTCTCGGCCAGCTACTGCCGCTCGATAATTCCGGAAAGCCGTCATCTGAACGACTGGTATGCCCGGAAAGGGCCTGAAAGCCAATTCACATAACTCGGCCATTACTGCCTTTGCAAGGCCGCGCTCGAGGGCTCTTGTGTGCTGCATCAGCCACTATCTGAATATGAATTTTGGGGAGATTCAAAGGTAAAACAATAAAAGTTGGCTTATATGGCAACACATCCGTACAATTCATTTGGAATAATCCCCCATAGGAAGGTGCTCGATGACCAAAATTCTTACGCTCTACAACCATAAAGGTGGTGTTTCGAAAACCACTACAACGTTTAATCTCGGCCACGCAATTGCCGACAAATTCAAGACCAAAGTACTCTTAGTCGATGCGGATCCACAGTGCAATCTCACTGAATTAGCCTTATCCCAACTTATCGAAACACTCGATAAGCAAGCAGCGGAAAAGGATACCGACAACCAGTTACCTGGCACCACGATATTGGACGCATTAAATCCAAGATTCATTGGTGACCGCTCAAAGGTGGACATTGATGCAATCGAATTGCTTCAAGTACCTGGTAGCGACGAAAGGGTCTTTTTATTTCGCGGCGACATCGCGTTAAGTGAGTCGGAAGATACCTTATCGCAAGCCCACAGCATGCGAACGACGAATGACCTGCACCAAAAGCGTAATTATGTTGCACTTCATGACATGCTGCGAAGACTTGGAGAAAAACACGGGTTTAGTCATATCTTGGTTGACGTTGGACCTAGTGCGGGAGCATTGACGAGGGCTTGTTTTCTAGCGTCGGACATATTCATGGTTCCAGTCTTCCCCGATCGATTTAATTTCCAAGCAATTGGATCTCTCTCTCAAATCATCAGCAAATGGATAAGTGAACACAGCTTGATAGTCGATGACTTTAAAAAACTAGGACTAAATGTTGCTGTCGGAAAGCCTCAATTTCGTGGATTGATAGTGCAGCGATTCCAAAAGTATGGAGGAGAGCCTAAACCAGCCTTCAATCATTGGATGAAACGCATCCCGCTACGAGCTACCAGCCAACTTATGCCATCACTTGTTGAAGCAGCAAAGGATACTCAAGCGGTTGCAGAGCATTGTTGGACAGCACCAACCATTGTGGAAATCGGCGAGTTCGCCAGTTTGGCTCCAATGATGCTAACTTGGGGTAAAGCTGTTTGGAAACTTACCCCAGCGGATACAGGATGGTCAGGAAGCGTGTGGGATCAAAGAAAAGAAGCAATGGATTCGTTCAGAGATCTCTTTTACAAATTAGCCGACAACGTGCAGTAGCTATATGGCAGATATTCAACTTCAATACTGCGTGGTGGGATTTTTTGACATTCTAGGCTTCTCTTCTATGGTTGAGGCTGACTCAAAATCAGCTGAGCCGAAATACCTACCCATATTCCTCGACGTACTAGAAGCTCTTACAGGCGAACCCAAGGCCAGTGGGCCAGACGTTCGAATATTCTCCGACTCGATAATTGTGTCTGCCACACTGTCACCTTTGAGTGTGCTCGACGTAATCGAAACAGCTGCCCAACTTCAACGTCTTTTTCTACAACGAGGCATCTTACTCAGAGGTGGAATCGCTTTTGGTAAGCACTACGCAACAGCCAACGTGATGTTCTCGCAAGCTCTAGTCACCGCTTACCGCATTGAAAGCAAATTTGCTAGATTTCCTCGCATAGTCATAGAGGGAAACACTATAAATTTTGCTTGGCACCACGAAAGCGCTAATTACGAATTGCACAGCAGAATTCGAAACTCTGTCTTAGTCGATAGAGATGGGGCTTTATTCGTGAATTATCTGACTGCTGAAACACTAAACTCACTTACGCCTCATATTCGCGCTTGTATCGAAGCCAATACTCAGCCAGATGAAACTGTCCTAGAAAAAATGCGTTGGCTTTTGGACTATCAAAACTACTCCTCAGGGATGCACGGATTAGAGCGTCTGGATTTACAGCATTTCGCGAATGGATTCTCAAGGATCGATGCTATTCCATAGTTGATCAATTCGGATCACTCCAACTATTCTTGATGACTTTCAGTCATTTACCGAGCGTCAGGTGATGGTGCTGAAGTAGTAACCTGGCAATTTGACTGCGATGGCAACCCTAGCCAACCTGTAGCGCGAAGAGGCCGGCCTCGGTGACGGCATTACTCAGTTTCCTGCCGTTGAAGCCTCGGAAGCGCGAGCGGCGGCTATGGGTCGAGTCCGGCCAGCTGGAACGAGCTGCCTACCGATCACAAATCGTTGCTGCATTGCACAACGCGAACACAATCCCGCCAACTGAAAATGCCAACGACTTAGCGTACGATTTTTTCCGTTTCGTGAGCTGACCTCGATCACCGCGAGCACCGGCATGAAAATGGTTGGGGGCGGACAGATTGACCCTAAAACCTACGTATCCGTCACCGCCACCAATCTTGGCGACAGAGCAACGACAATCACAAATCTAGGGTTCCTCTATTACAACTCATGGGCTAGCCTGCTGCGGAAGAAGGCCGACGAAGCATTTATCATCCCTATGCCTTCGCAGACGCAGATGCTCCCGTATCGGTTCGAAGCGGGGGCGCAGTGGATCGGGATCTGTGACCAGGACGACAGCGTTATGCAGATGATCCGCGACGGATATCTCTACGTCGTGCTTTATCACTCCCACGGCGGCAAGGGTGTTCGACACCGATTGACAGCCAAGGAATTGACGACGTGACTCTCCGACAGCCTAGCGAGAATGTGATTCTCAACTTTATCAGCCCGAGCTACACAGCTGAAAAGCTCGTGTCCCCCCGCTATCTTGACCTGGTCGATGTTTTCGAGGACCGGATGCGCCATTGGTTATTGGAGCCGGCAAAACATCTCCTTGACCAGCAGCACGGTGCGGTCGCTGCGATGTCACTGGTAATCGCTTACTTCGAGGGCATCGAGATTTATTGCACAGGGAAGGATAGCGACCGCCAATCGACGCAGTTCTTTCGCCGAGGTTTCCGGCGAGTATTTGCCATAGCACCGGAAAATGAGCATGTGTACGACGAGGTTATCAGTGCGCTGTATAGCCAAATGCGGTGCGGCTTTGCCCACGAAGGCCTATTCCGGAAGCGGATCTATTTCGGCGAGGCCAGACCTGAACCCATCTGTGTCACCTGGCCCCGAAAAGACGGTCGATTTATAAAAGATGGTCACCTCGAATCGGCCGCTATTAACCCCCGTAAATTCGTTGCCGCTGTTGAACATCACTTCAATAAATTTGTAGCCGAGCTCCGTGGGGAAGCAGATGCTGAGCGGACCGCAAATTTTCTGGCGGCCATAGAACTACAGTGGGGCCTGAACGAACCGGAACATCTAATTGCGATGACCCAAGAAGAGTTTTTCAACGGATCCTAGACCACGTCCCGCCTGCTCTATGCCGGCAATAATGCACTTGGGCGCAGGAGAACTGGCTACAAAGTCAGAAGCCCCAGCTCCCGCAAACGCTTAATCTGCCTGGAAAGCGTAGCCTTTGGCCTAGTCGCCTTCACTGCCTCGTACCCTTCGTCTCGCAACTCCTGGATCAAAATCGATAGCGTCAAAGCCATCGACCCATTGAATTGCTCCTGGAGCACCTTGAGATGGGGGTATTGAAGCTCAAATTTTGCCCGCCGTTCCGCGAGAAGCACATCGTTTTCCGCGATCTCAGCCGCCACACGAGCTTCCACGGCATTGATGTCATCCAGTGACCGGACAACCTCGAGTTGCTCTTTCCCGCCCAACTCCTTCGTCGCATAGACCAGAATGTGCTGGTGGCTCTTGTACTTTTTCTGGCGGTGAAAAACAAAGCTCACTGCCTCGTCGTAATAGTAAAAACGCCGCAGCGGTTTGGCGCCAGCCCGCAGACAGAGAATGTCGCGTTGGTTGTCGCCAACGGCCCACCCGTCTTCCCACCACGCATTTGAACCAACGTCATTCGAGGGCGGCGGCAGCAGGTGGTCGGGAACGGTGACTACATACCCATCCTCGAAAAACACATGGGCGCGGTTTTTCAGGGCGCGCTTGTAGCCATCCACATAGATCACGAGATATCCCCTGAGCCTGGGATCTGGAGTTTTGGCGGACTGTGCGGTAGTCATTTTCGATGCCGGCAAAATTGAGCTATTCTGCCACTGAGGAGTCGGCGAGAATGGCTGAACTGATCGTGTTTTACGGGATGCTCTCTGCCCTGGTGCTTGCGGGAGTGGGGTATAGCCTCTACGTGTATCGTCGCTGGCGGGGCGTACGGTGCAATTGAATCGATTGTTGTGCTCGGATTGGCGGCCAGGGTTCTGGTGTGGTTTGCGTTTTACGCGGACCGTCACCGGGCTGCAGAGCCGATCCGCAATTGTCCAAACGGTGATTACTGCCACAGCGGAGAGATGCTTGCCCGTCGCTTGGTAGTGATCAGTTTCCAGGGGCGCATCCGCGCGCGGGTGGCTCGTGAGTATCGACTGGCACATTCAGCACGCCGAAGGCGCCATGCTATCTTCTTCAATGTCGAACCTAAATGACAAAGCTCACCATGTAAAACGGGACGGAAGCCGATGTGCTAAAGCCGAATATGTGCTCTGCGGCCGATGACGATCCACGCGTGCTAACGGTTTCTGCCACACGAGCGCGTGCGCTGCTAGATTTGCTGGAGCAGCCCGCACGAGCGAACGCCGGGTTGCGTGATCTGTTCTCACGCAAAGCACCGTGGGACCGGCTCGGCTGAATCGCAGCGGGCGGCGAGGGCTGGCAATAGCGATACGCTCGCGGCCCCGAACCGCGGGGGTTTGCTGCCCCGATAGGCTAACTTGCTCGGCACCTTGCAGGCGACGTTGGAATGGAAACTGAACAGAATCTGAGCTCAAGGCGGTGCGAGTGAAAATTATAGGAATGGATCTCGGAAATGGTCGCAAGGAAAATCCGGTTGCACATGGGGCCTGTTTCATGTCACCAACCGTTCCCGGAAAGCTACTCAAGCAATCGTTTGGGATGATTGAGCATACCGAAACTGGCATCGCTGGGGACGCGCCCAAGCAGACCAACGCTATTCTTACTAAGCTTCTGCTGGCCGCTAATAAACTTGGAGCAAATGCAGTGGTAAATGTCCGGCTGACCACCGGCACATATCACGCAGCCCTGGGTGGGATGGTTACTTACTTGATCGCCGCCGGTGATGCCGTGGTGTTGGAGTGACTCCAGCTCAATGACGTACGTGGCCGGCGCGCCTCCTGCGATACGGAGCAAGCTTGGAGGGCTGGCATAATCGCAACCCAACAAGCGAATCCGGAGGCGCCATGAAACGCGCAAAGAGCAGGCTATCCCCAACCCTGCTGCGCCTGCGCGCGAGCACGAGCCGGGCTGCCCGCGCAATGATAAAATCGATTGCGCACGTTGAGAAATCAAATCGCAGGCTGGCGAATCCGCGGCCGAAATATACGCTCGCAGAACTGCTGGCGCAGATGCCGCCAGGTGAGATGCCAATCGACGTGGAGTGGGACCGCGCGCCGCCGGTAGGCCGAGAGATTTTATAGCCCCCCCCGGCATCTGCGCCAGCATAGCTACAACGAGGATTCCCGCAATTTGGCAGCGATGGCGCCGACGTCCAGCTCGGTTAGCCCAGTTCGGTAATCAACGGCATACAGATTTTCGGATCCAAACCGAAATCCCGAATGGACATCATCAAGGGCCAGCCAGCGCCGATCCGCGCAGCAGTTGCCCGCGAGCCACGCCAAACATTCTTTTTCGCGCAGCCGGTACTCGTCTGGCGGCATCCGACCGCCGCTAGCGCAGATGAGATCAGGGATTGCGCCAACAAAATACCGAGCAAACCGCTCACCGCCATCGCGCGTAACCAGACTCACCAGATCGTCAATCCGATAGCCTGCGTGTGGACGGCGGCCTGAATTTCGGCGAAATCAGGTAATTTGGAAACCAGCGGTTTCGAAGACCATACCAACATCCAGCGTTTCCTGGCCACAACGTTGAATGCGGAAACGCCACAAGAATGAAGAAAGTAGAGCCAGAAGAGCTTTTGGAAAAAGCGCGACCGAAGAAAATCCACGAAGAAAACCCGCCAACTTCAAACCGCCCAGTTTGGACGACTTTCAGGTTGCCGCTGACAGCAAAAACGTTTCTGAAGGATATAGCGATGGACTACATCGAACGAGACACTTATGGCATGTACGAAATTCCAACGAACAGCGGTCCCGGCCTGGAGCTGATGGGAGCCGACACACTCAACGGCAATGACGTCTGCAACCAGAAAGGTGAATATCTGGGCGACATCAAGGAAATTATGCTGAACATGCGAACTGGCAGAATCAGTTATGAGGTGCTGTCCTTTGGCGGGTTCCTCAGCTTGGGCGAGAAGCTTTTTGCTGTGGCCTGGCAAGCCTTGACGCTGGATACTGAGAACAAGCGTTTCCTCCTGAATGTATATAAGGATCGCCTCGAAAGCGCACCGGGGTCCGAAAAGGATAGTTGGCCCGATATGGCCGACCCGGCGTGGGCTGAGGGTATACATACCTTCTATCGAACGAAGCCCTATATGGAAGACCCGCGCGTTTAAGTCCCCCACGGACTCATCTGCGTCATGGCTACGCGGCGTGGATGAGTTCCTGCTTCAACGTATCTTCCTATTGATTTACCTACGATCACCCCTTGTCGAAGGAGTTGCAATGCCTCAAAAATCATGGAGCGTAAAGCGCGAGCGCCAGTATGGTCACATCAAGGATAGTCTGCTCGAACGCGGCAAACCCGAGTTCCTGGCAGAGGAGATCGCGGCGCGCGTGGTCAATAAGGAGCGCGCTCAGCACGGCGAGTCCGTGACAGCGAGCCCGTCGTCCGTCAACGACATGTC
>Ga0209125_1001439_pt1 | contig 22152 bp, 20 predicted proteins | sample BarGraIncub1131A_FD_184503 | JGI IMG/M metagenome (GOLD analysis project Ga0209125, IMG submission 184503) | Arctic peat soil microbial communities from Barrow, Alaska - Barrow Graham LP Incubations 11-31A (SPAdes) (version 2) | ecosystem: Environmental > Terrestrial > Soil > Wetlands > Peat...
TTTCACACGGTTAAAAAATATATCTTAATGAATAATTTATAAATTAATATATTTTATATATGCTGACTAGAGAAACTAGAGGCCATATTCCACTATGAGTGGAATATGGCCTCTTTTAAGTATAATTTTATTGGAGGAATGAATATGGCAATAAATCTTGATGTAGCGGAAGCTCAAACAAGGGAAAATCGTTTAGGGTCAATTACAGGTTATTGTGGAAGCATAAAGGATGTAAGTAAAAGACTTGGTTGTGGTAATTTATGTAATGGTGAAAGATGTTTTAATCAAGGTACACTTTGTAATGCAGGTTGTGCTCAAGGTACAGTTTCTGGAATTATAGATGCTGTTCAAGTGAATCATGCACCTATTGGGTGTACGGCAGGAGCAATAGGTGGTAATAGCGTTTATAAGGCAATGATTAGAGAACAAGGAATAGATGAGCGTAATATAGTTTTTGTAAGCACTGATATGAATGAGCAGGATACTATATTTGGAGCAACTCAAAAACTTAAAGATACCGTAATAAAAACATATGAAAGGTATAAGCCGAAAGCAATATTTGTCTCAACTTCCTGTGTATCAGGAGTTATAGGTGAGGATATTACTAGTGCAGTTGATGAGCTTACAGAGGAATTACCCATTCCTGTAATTCCAGTATTTTGTGAAGGTTTTAAAACTAAAATTTGGGCATCTGGCTTTGATGCCGCATTTCATGCAATACTTACTGGAATTGTTAAACCACCTGAGAAAAAAACAAATGTGGTTAATTTTATAAATTTCTTTGGGAGTGAGAGAAAGAAAATAACTGAAATATTTGCGAAGTTTGGTGTTGAACCTTTGTTTATTCCTCGCGGAGTAACTGTTGAAAGGCTTTCGAAAATCTCAGAATCAATAGCAACGGTTTCTATATGCGGTACTCTTGGAACATATCTTGGGAATGGACTTGAGAAGCAATATGGAGTTCCTTATGTAAGAACACTTCATCCACATGGAATAGCAGGATATGAAGAGTGGATAAGAGGGCTAGGCAAAGCAATAGGAAAAGAGGAGGAAGTAGAGGAATATATAGTAAATGAGCGCATTAGAATTGCTCCAGAGCTTGAGGAAGTAAAGAAAAAATTAAAAGGTCTTAAAGCTGTTATTGGTATGGGGCCAGGATTTACTTTAAACTATATTCGTGTGCTTGATGAGCTTGGTATTAAGGTGCTATGGGCATCAGCTTGGCATTTAGATCCTCAATATGATCATGGCAGGGAAGCAGCTGAATACCAGTATTTAATTGACAACTTGGCTGATGATGTACCATTTAGTGTTAGTGACCAGCAAAATTATGAGGTAATGAACATTCTTCAAACTTTAAAACCAGATATATATTTATCTCGTCATCCTGGTACTACTGTTTGGGCAATGAAACAAGGAACGGCTTCAATATTCGTAGGAGATGAATATACAGCGTTTGGGTATGATGGGCTTATAAATTTTGCATATCAAATTTTAGATACAGTTACAAATAGAAGTCTTGCAAATAGTTTAAGAGATCATGCTAAATTACCATATACAGATTGGTGGTTAAAACAGAATCATTCAGTATTTCTTAAAAGTGAGGAGGAAAAAGTAAATGCCTGATATAATAGATCAACCAAGATATGTGTGCGCTCTAGGTGCAGCGCAAACAGTTCAAGTTATAGAACGTGCAGTACCAATTCTTCATGCAGGACCAGGTTGTGGTACAAAGCTTGCAGCAGCTCTTGCCACTTCAAATGGAGGACAGTCTTCGGGATATATATCACCTCAGATATATCCTTCTACGAATATAAGCGAAAAAGAAGTTATATTTGGAGGGGAAGATAAACTAAGAGAAACTATAGAGAATTCACTCAAAGTATTAGATGCTGATTTTTTTGTTGTTTTAAGTGGTTGTGTTACAGAAATTGTAGGTGATGATATACGCGAAGTGGTGAGTGGATTTAAGGGAAGTGAAAAACCAGTAATATATGCTGAAACTGCAGGTTTTAAAGGGAATAATATTTTGGGACATGAGCTTGTAATTCAAGCAATTATTGACCAATACTTAAAACCAGCACCTACTATAGATAAATTAGTAAATATATGGGCGACAGTTCCAGTTTATGATCCATTTTGGTATGGAAATTTGAAACAATTAGGAGTTTTATTGTCTGAAATAGGATTAATACCAAATGTGATTTTTGGGCCAGGAAATGGTGTAAAGGCATTAGACAAAATACCAAGTGCTTCTTTTAATTTACTTGTATCACCTTGGGTTGGGCTTAAAAATATTAAGTCCTTAGAAGAAAAATTTGGAACGCCTTATCTGCATTATCCTGTACTTCCAATTGGACCATATGAAACGGGTAAATTTTTAAGAACTGTTGGACAATTTGCTGGAGTTGATCTTGATTTAATTGAATCAGTTATTAAAAAAAATGAAGATGAAATTTATTACTTTATTGAACGTATAGCAGATATATTGCTGGAGACTCGTGAAGTTGGAAGAAGATTTGTAATAATTGCTGACAGTAATTACGCATTAGCAGCTTCAAGATTTCTTGTTAATGACATGGGGTTATTTCCATCAAAACAATATATTGTTGAAGATACACCAGAGGAATATCAAGAGTTAGTTCGAGAATTATTTAAGGACTATAAATATGAAATTAGTGCAGAGGTTGAATTTACAACTGATGGTGGTAAAATTCATGAAGAACTAAGGCGTACCTATTTTCCTGGTAGGCCAATAGTTTTAGGAAGTAATTGGGATAAAACTATTGCTAAAGAATTAAATGGTCACTATGTCGGAATATCAATGCCAGTATCTGAAAGATTGGTATTAGATCGTTCTTATGTAGGTTATCAGGGCGGACTAAGATTATTAGAAGATATATATTCAGTTGTTTTAGAGTATGCAATATAGGAATACTTAATCTAGGTGAAACCATTTTAAATATTTTGGCATATAGGAAGTTTCATTTAAATATTGCGGCTCATACAAAATTACCCTATAAACAATGGTAGTTAGAGCAGAAAGATCCATTTATACTTTCAAGACAAAAAAATGAGTAAGTATGTTAAAATGTGATATACAAGTTGTATAAAATGAAAATCTATATTAAATTTTAAGAGGTGGTATAACATGGATGAAAGTAACAAGGAAAAAATGATAAAAATGGCGAAAGGTTATATGGGAATTGATAAAGAAACAGAGGCTTTTCGTTTTAGAGAAAATACCAAGATAGTAAGGGGGTATTCAGGTATTGACAAACAAACAGGTGCTGTGAATACTCCTATTTATCAAAGTGCTTTATTTGCTCATCCTGGGTATGACCAAACTACAGGATTTGGGTATAGTAGATATGGTAATCCAACACGATTAGAATTGGAAAATACAATTGCAATGCTAGAAAATGGGAAAAAAGCATGGGCATTTTCTAGTGGAATGGCAGCAATTTCCACAGTTGCAAAATTGTTTAAGCCTGGTGAGCATATATTAGTATCTGACGATTTATACGGAGGAACTTATCGTTTGTTTACTGATATTTATGGTGTATATGGTATTGAATTTGAATATATTGATACAAGCGATATACAAGAAGTAAAAAGGGCGATTAAGCCGAATACAAAATATATTTTTGTTGAAACACCATCAAATCCTATGATGAAAGTTACAGATTTACGTGCAATTTCCAATATAATAAAAGAGAACAGTGGATTATTGATTGTAGATAACACATTCTTGTCGCCATATTTTCAAAAGCCAATTGATTTTGGTGCAGATATTGTTATTCATAGTGGAACAAAATATATTGGAGGGCATAACGATATAATGTCTGGGTTTATTGTTGTTGCAAATGAAAGCTTAATTGAACCTATTTTTTTGCTAGCCATGTCAGAAGGAGGCATGTTATCCCCGTTTGATAGCTGGCTTACCCTGCGAAGTATTAAAACTTTGGGAATTAGAATGGAAAAGCAGCAAGCAAATGCCTTTGAAATTTTTAAATTTCTAAAACATCATAAAAAGATTGAAAAAGTTTATTATGTTGGTGATGAATTTAGTGATGGTTTTGAAATATCTAAAAAGCAAACGACAGGATTTGGTGGAATGATTTCATTTAGTCTAATAAACGCTGAGGATGCACCAAATATATTAAATAATTTAAAACTAATTCTATTTGCAGAGAGTTTAGGTGGGGTTGAAAGCCTTCTAACTTATCCCTGTATACAGACCCATGGAGCAATTCCAGAGGAAATGCGTGAAAAATTAGGTGTGGATAATAAGCTACTAAGATTGTCTGTGGGTATTGAAGATGCTAAGGATTTGATAGAAGATTTAGAGCAGGCATTTAGATAAAATATTCTGCTTAAAAAATAACCAGTTTTATTAAGGAAAGAGTTGACAATAAAAAAGATAAGGGCTATAATTAAAAAATAATAACATAACCGATATGATTACTAGGGTTTGGTTACAAGCTCAAATTATTATTGGACATTTTATTTTAATATGCTGACTAGAAAAACTAGAGGCTATATTCCGTTACGAGTGGAGTATGGCCTCTTTTAAGTATAAATTTATAGAAATGGGAGTGGGGAAAATGGCAAAGAAAATTAAACAAATCGCAATATACGGTAAGGGTGGTATTGGTAAGTCGACTACAACTTCGAATATTAGTGCTGCATTATCAAAACAAGGTTATAAAGTTCTGCAATTTGGTTGTGACCCTAAAAGTGATTCTACAAATACATTAAGAGGTGGGGATTATATTCCTACTGTATTAGATACATTAAGAGAAAAAAATTCAGTAAAAGCACATGAGGTATTATTTCAAGGATTTAATGGAATATATTGCGTAGAAGCAGGGGGCCCGGCTCCAGGAGTTGGTTGTGCAGGTAGAGGAATTATAACCGCTGTTCAATTATTTAAACAGCAAAGGGTATTTGAAGAGCTTGATTTAGATTATGTTATATATGATGTTTTAGGTGATGTTGTGTGTGGAGGGTTTGCAGTACCAATAAGAGAGGGCATAGCAGAACATGTATTTACAGTATCATCATCAGATTTTATGTCAGTATATGCATCAAATAATCTATTTAAGGGAATTCAGAAATACTCAAAGTCTGGTGGAGCTTTGCTTGGAGGTATTATAGCAAATTCGATAAATACACCTTATGCAAAGGACATAGTTGATGATTTTGCAAGAGTAACAAATACTCAAATAATGGAATATGTGCCTAGATCTATTACAGTAACGCAAAGCGAACTTCATGGCAAAACTACAATTGAGAATGCACCGAATTCAGAGCAGGCTAAAATTTATAATAGGCTTGCAACGAAAATTAATGAACATGTACAGTCAAAAACGCCTTCACCACTTGGAGTGCAGGAGCTAAGAGATTGGGCAGCTAAATGGGCAGATACATTGCTTGATTTAGAAACTGGAGTGATAGGAACAAAAGCTGCTGGAAATTTATAATTATTAACACAGTTGCTAAAATATATATAAATTAGACATTTAATAGGATAGTAGTAGAACAGATTATACAATTAGATGTAATGTTTTATCATAAGGCTATATTTGTTAAATAAAATAGTAAAAGGAGGAATTACAATGTCAAAAATTGCTAAGAAGTTAACTGACTTAATAGGGCACACACCGCTTTTGGAGCTTACAGATTATAATGTAGAAAAAGGGGTCCAGGGAAAAGTCATTGCAAAGTTGGAGTACTTTAATCCTGGCGGAAGTGTTAAAGATAGAATTGGCAATTCAATGATCGTGGACGCAGAAGAAAAAGGGTTAATTAATAAGGACACTGTAATTATAGAACCTACTAGTGGTAACACTGGAATAGCTTTAGCATTTGTAGCTGCTTCAAAAAAATATAAATTAATACTTACTATGCCTGACACAATGAGTATTGAAAGAAGAAGCGTACTTAAAGCTCTTGGTGCAGAATTAGTATTAACACCAGGGAAAGATGGTATGAAGGGAGCTATTAGAAAAGCAGAGGAGCTATCAGCTCAAACTAAAAACTCTTTTATACCTCAACAATTTGAAAATCCATCAAATCCAGAGATTCATAGGAAGACCACAGCGCAGGAAATATGGAACGATACAGATGGAAAAGTAGATATTTTTGTAGCTGGGGTTGGTACTGGGGGTACGATTACAGGAGTAGGTGAAGGCTTAAAGAAAAAGAATCCAAATATTAAAATTATAGCAGTTGAACCATTTGATTCACCAGTATTATCAGGTGGAACTTCAGGACCTCATAAAATTCAAGGTATTGGTGCTGGATTTGTTCCAAAAGTATACAACAATGAAATAATTGATGAAATTTATAAGGTCAAAAATGAAGAGGCCTTTAGAACTACAAGGGATTTAGCTAGAATTGAAGGATTATTGGTTGGTATATCTTCTGGAGCAGCAACTTTTGCAGCTACTCAAATAGCAAAAAGAGTTGAAAATAAGGATAAAACTATCGTAGTTTTATTGCCAGATACCGGAGAAAGATATTTGTCAACCACAGTTTTCCAAGATGAAGATAAATTATAATAGGTTCAATAAAAATAATTATGTGAGGAGAATGTAAAATGAGTAATGTTATTGATGATGCTAAATGGTATATTGAGAGTTCACAACTTGGAATATTAGCTACTACAGGAAAGGATAACATCCCACAATTAAGAGTGATAAGGGGTTTTGCAAGCGACGGAGTTAATCTTTATTTTGCTACTAATAAAGATACAGAGAAGGTTAAAAACATAAATGAAAACCCTAATGTTACAGTCTTCTTTCAAAATGAGGGTCAAGATTTTGGATCGTTTACAAATCTTTCTGTAACTGGAATTGCGAAAGTGATTAAGGATAAAGAGGAGATTAATAAAGCGGTTGATGCTATAAGTGTACGTCATCCTAAATTAAAGAAAACTGCTGAGGATAACGAACTAGAGACTTCTGGAACATTAATTTATAAGGTCGATGCAAAAACTGTTAAATTTTTAGATCGTGAAAAGAGTACTAAAGCGGAGGTGGTAAACTTATAAAACTAATTTCATAAAGGTATTAGAAAGCAACCTTCTATTAATTAAAGAAGGTTGCTTTCTAGAATTTAATCTAAAGTGCTAAACTTTGTCAAAATTATTGTGAGGTGGTAAATTAAATGCATTTTTTACAGAATTTATTTTTGTTGAAATACTTACCTTCGTTAGGTACTGATGCAAGTTACGGCATAATTTTTTTATTTGGTATTTTAACTTCATTTCATTGCCTAGCAATGTGCGGAGGCATAGCTATATCCCAATCTGTAGGATCATCAGAACCTAAAGCTGAAAATGCACAAACTAAAGCCCAAGGATGGTTTGTGCCATCTGTTATGTACAATTTGGGAAGGGTAATGTCGTACACAGTAGTTGGAGCTGTGGTGGGTGGACTAGGGCATTTGATAAGGCTGACGGGGGTTTTTAAAGGTGTAATACCAATTATTGGTGGTATATTTATGATAATTATGGGGATCAAATTTCTGGGGATTTTTCCTTTACTTAGGAGGTTTAATATAAGAATGCCCACATTTGTTGCAAAAAAACTAATAGGCCGCAATAATTATAGACCTCTTTATATAGGTTTGTTAAGTGGACTAATGCCTTGTGGACCATTACAAATAATACAAATATATGCGTTGGGAACCAGAAGCATTATTATTGGAGCTGTTTCAATGTTTATCTTTGCAGTAGGTACTGTGCCAACTTTATTTGTGTTTGGTGCTCTAAATTCGGTTATAAATAAAAAATATACAACTAAAATATTAAAGTTTAGTGCTTCACTTGTAGTTATACTTGGTGTAATAATGATTGGTAGAGGGCTTAGTTTATCAGGAGTGTCAATTAATATGCCTTTTATAATGGGGAATTCAGGAGAAAAAGCCACTATAACAGGAAGTATCCAAACTGTTACAACGAAAATAACCTCAGATAGTTTTAAACAAATAATTGTTCAAAAGGGTATACCAGTAAAGTGGACAATAAATGCAAATGCTAGTGACCTAAATGACTGTAACAATGCTATGGACATTCCAAAATTTAAAATCGAAAAAAAATTAGTAATAGGAAAAAATTTAGTGGAATTTACACCAAAAGAAAGTGGAGAGATACCGTATTCTTGTTGGATGGGAATGATAAAAAGTAAGATAATTGTAGTAGATGATATAAAAAAATAAATACTTAGATTATAAAAAATACAGGATAGATAGTAAAACATAACTATTTATCCTGTATTTTTTATGTGTAAATCTAAAAGATTTAAATCAATTTTCAGAAATTTTTGATATTTTTATTGTATCTTTATTTATTACTCCTGTAACCTTCACGGATATATTATCTTTCTTCGTTGTCTTATCTACTACGTCACTTTTAGCTAATTTTGAACCTGCTTCATCGAATTTAAAGTATTTATAGTTGCCATTAGCTTGTTTTATGGAAATTCCAAATCCGCTTTGTGCACAAGAAGGCATTAAATTACATGCGTTTGTATGTTTTTCGGGATTTTTGGTAAAGTCCGATTTTCCATTACTATCTCCCATTTTCATAGCATTCTTGTTTACTACTCCACACATCTGATCAATTATATATCCTGTGTAAACTGTTTCCTTATTGCTAGTTGCAGATGATTTATATACTACTATAATAATTAGTAGTATTACTGCAATAGATAAAGTTAATAAAAACGATTTCTTTTTCATCTTAGTCTCCCCCCATTTTAAAAAAAATTATTATTTTATATAATTAAAGAGGCTAATATTCTATTCTTAAAATTAAGAATAGAATATTAGCCTCTAGTTATCTAGTCAGCATTAAATTGCTTTATTAATTACGCTCTGTAAAACTATTTAGTTAATACTAATATAAACAAATGATAATGTCAAATAATAATTTACAATTTACACATGACTTCTACACATAATCTTTTAATAATGTATTAAAAATGATATGAAATATTATTATATATTAAAAAAGTGTTCATATATAATTAATATTTTACACATACTTTCTACATGAAACTTATTTTTGTTTATTGACAATGGTATTTAAATATAGTAAAATAATATTAATAATACCAAATCATTATAATTCCGATTGGAATTATAATGGATGTATTCAATTAATTGGTGCCAATTAATTGAATACATATAGGTTGAAACTTGTATTCAAATATGGTTGACCAGTAAACTGGAGACTAATATTATCTTCTGATGTTAAGAAGATAATATTAGCCTTTTTTTATTATTTAATAGTAATAAAAAAAATTTGAACAAGGATGTTATCTTAAGCATTGATATTGGAGGGTAATTATGAAAAAAAAGAGACATGAACCATTTATATTTTTAATTTCATTTATAGCAATGACGTTAATAGCGATTGGTGCTGGATATTATAAGAAAGCAGTGGCGGTTGAACAAAATTTAATATTCGTGAGTAAAATAAGTGGAGAAAAAGATGTAGGTAATAAAAATATATCAAAAACAACAGTTATTAATATAAAGCAGCAGGGGTTACCAAAAAAAATCATTCAACCCAATGTGCAAATTATTAAAGGAACTATTGTAAACAATGGGAAAGAAAACCTCCCATTAGGATTGGTGAGTAAAGGTTTCGATGGAAAGGTTATATTAAGCGCTTCTGACAAGAGTTTAGATAGTTCCAATGGTAAATTTAACAATGTTTTAAAAAAGAATGAAGTATATGACATAACAATTACACTAAATTTACTAAGAGATAAAATTAATCAACATGAAGTAAGTGTTGGAATTATAAACATAGTAAATTTGAAGAATAAAAATATAATTGGCACAATACCAATTAAGGTTATTAATTCAAGTATCAAGGGTTCTGATAATGATGATACGATTAAATGTTTAATACAAGGGAGTTGTAAACAAAAATGAAATTGAAAAAGGGAAACATATTTTTGATTAAAAGAGCACCTTGGTATTTATTGGGAATAGTTTTGTTTTATGCTCCATTTGCTTTGTATAGTAGGGTATTAGGTAACTTAATAAATGAGAAAGCTTCAATTGATATTCACTCGAATTGTCTTCGTGTCCCCTTGCAATATTTATTAACTGGAAAAGGTGTAGCCCTTATTTCAATTGCATCTATATCTTTATTTTTACTTTTCATTGTGACTTTCTTTTTTGGAACAATATTTTGTGGACGATTATGTGCCGCTGGAGCATTTCCAGAATATTTAAGTCGTGTGGTCCCTGAAAAGTTTAAAATAAATTGGTACAAATTTGTGAATCCTATACCAATTAGATATGGTTTTCTTGTAGGATTTTTAATAACTCCATTTCTAGCAGGAAGTATAGTATGTTCATTTTGTAACCTTTCTTTTTTACAAAGACTTATAAATGGAGGGTTTTGGGGTAACTTTGGTTTTTTAGGCTCCACCACAATAATAACAGGATTCTTATGGCTTATTATTTTTGGAGTATTCACCAAGGGTGGAAGAGGATATTGTAATTTTATTTGTCCTGTAGGAGCTGTTCAAAGCATTATATATAGCATTGGTTCTCGTTTTGGATTTACTTTTAAAATGCGATTTGCAAAGGAAAAATGTGTTTCATGTGCAGCATGCGTAAAAACATGCCCTATGGGTTCTTTGCAAATACAAGATAAAGTTATTTCCTATGAGAAGTTAAATTGCATTAATTGTAGACAATGCGTCGCTACTTGCCCTAAATCAGCCATCTCTTATGGGATAGGTAAGGGTGGATGGGAAAATGAACGAAATATCAAACATGAGATTCCAATTCCTCTTGAGGAGGTTTGAAAATGAACAAGAAGATTAAAAATGTAGGAACAGGAGCGGGTATTGCAGGTATTACTATTGCTGCATCAACAAACGTTATACCAGGAATAGGTGGTTGCACGGGTTCTTGTGGAGCATGTGGATTAACATGTTTAGCTCCAATCCTAGGAATATCTTCTATACTATTTTTTTCTATAGTAGGTAAAAGGCTAAAATTGAAAGCTGGGAAAATGATTATAAAATTTAATGGACACGCAAAATAAATAATCTTTTCACTTGAATATTTTGCAGAATGTAATAAAACCTAGGAGAGAATTTAATTCCGCTTCTGGGTTTTATTTTTAAAACAGATATCATTGAGAATGATTATAACTTTTCCAAAACATTGACAAGTATGTAAGAGTATAATAAAATACTATTTATATTAAACAAATAGGAATAGTATAATTAAGCAAACTTAAGCATGAAAAATAGTTGTGGGGTTTTAATAATAATTCACTTAAGAAGATTGATAGTGCAATTGGGGGGAAAGGTATGCATGAGTCTATAAAAAGAATATTTATTGTTGATGATGAAAAAAAAATTGTAGAAGTTATAAAATCATATTTCGAAAATAACGGGTACATTGTGTATGCTGCATACAATGGTAATAATTTTCTGGATTTATTTGATAAAATAAATCCTTCTTTGGTTATATTGGATTTGATGCTTCCAGATATCTCGGGTGAAGAGATATGTTCAATATTAAGAAGTAGGTCAAAGGTTCCCATTATAATGCTTACAGCAAAAATGGATGAGGATGATATATTAAATGGATTTGGTCTTGGAGCTGATGATTATGTAACAAAGCCTTTTAGTCCAAGGCAACTGGTAGCTAGGGCAAATGCGCTTTTACAAAGAACAGAACCTGAGGAAGTTACACTATCCTATTTAAATTCATTTAATGAGGGTGATTTAATAATTAATAGTCTAAATTATGAAGTTAAAAAGCGCAATAACACAATAAGCCTAACTCCAAATGAATATAACATAATACTAACAATGTCAAACCATCCACTAAAAATTTTTACAAGAGCTGAATTAATTTCTATAGTTTTAGGTGAAAGTTTTAATGGTTATGATAGAGCAATTGATTCTCATGTTAAAAACTTGAGAAGAAAAATCGAAAATGATCCTAAGAACCCAGTGTATATTTTAACTGTTCATGGTATAGGGTACAAATTCGGCGGGAGTAAGTATGAAAAGGCTTAAATTGCAGAATACATTAAGGGCAAGATTATCTTTATCATATGTGTTAATTACTTTGGTATGCGTAATAATAATAAGTATTATGATAAATGGCATTATGGAAAAACAGTTTGGGTTATATATGGTTAAGAATCAGGAGCACAAGAACACTGAATTAGTTGGTTTAATCGGTAAACTATATAATGATGGAATATGGAACAACGCTTCTATTGAAAATATTGGGGTTAACGCCATAGAACAGGGGATGATTGTAAAAGTAAGTAATAATTCAGGTAAAGTTATATGGGATGCATCTACTCATAATAATGGAATGTGTAAAAAAATGTTGGATGATATGGCTAAAAATATGAATAAATATTATCATAATTGGGATGGTAAATACCTTGTAAAAACATATGCTATAATTAAAGATAATACAAAAATTGGAGTTTTGAATATTGGTTATTATGGACCTTTTTATTATAATTATAATGACTTTACTTTTGTAAGTACAATAAATAAACTTATTATAGTTGTAGGAGCTTTTTCACTGATTTTTGCGTTGATACTGGGTGGATTCATGGCTAAGTGGCTGAGTAATCCTATTTCAAGAGTTGTTAAAACTACTGAAAATATTGCTAGAGGTTATTATAATACAAGAGTTAATGAGAAGTCTAATACTAAGGAAATTAAACAGTTAACTACAGCAATTAATAACCTGGCTGAAACTTTAGAGTTGCAAGAAGCATTAAGAAAAAGGATGTCGTCAGATGTAGCACATGAACTAAGAACTCCTCTTGCAATACTTCAAAGTTATATTGAGGCAATAATGGATGGAATATGGAAACCTAATAAAGAAAGGTTAGAGAGCTGTCATGAAGAAATAATGAGAATAATAAGATTAGTTTCTAAACTTGAGGATATAGATAAATGTGAAAGAGAAAGTCATAAACTAAATAAAGTTAAATTTAATATTACTGAGCATCTTCGGAAAATAATATGTAACTTTGAAACTGAGTTTAAAAATAAAAATGTTAAAGTAAATTTTTCTGGAGGAGAAGAAGATATAATTGCTGATAAAGATAAATTAAGTCAAGTTTTTATAAATCTTATATCCAATGCATTAAAATATACTCCGGAGTATGGGGAAGTTGAATTAAATGTAGTGGGCACATCAAACACAATTAAAATAAGGATAAAGGATACTGGAATAGGTATTTCTCACGAGGATCTGCCATTTGTTTTCGAAAGATTTTATCGTGCTGATAAATCAAGAAATAGATTGACGGGTGGATTTGGTATAGGACTTACAATAGTAAAGACTATTCTAGATTCACATAAGGGAAAAATAACGGTAAAAAGTCGTCTTAATGAAGGGACAGAATTTACAATAATATTGCCTAAAGAATAAATAAGCCTGACTTGAGTATATCTCATCATCAGGCATAACAATTACTTCGTAATTGTTAGATGTAACTTATTACTGGCGCCAAGTGATTAATCATCTAATAATAAGTTTTGACAAGTAATTTAATTTTTATTCATGATTATACAAAATAGTAAAAACTAAATTAAGACATATAATTTATCGTTAATAGTTTGTTAATATAATCTCCATATAATCTCCATATTAAGATCTTATAATAAAAACATACTAAATAAATAGGAATAGTAAAGAATGCCATGTCTGACTAGAAAACTAGAGGCCATGACCCAGTTAATTTTGGGTTATGGTTTTTGTTTTATAAAAAAATAAAATGTAACCAAAAGGCAAACACGCATACATGTTTAGCAAAAAACTAACAATGGTTTTCAAATTTATTAAAGGAGGAGGTGAAGTCTAGATGATAAAATTTTTATCTACTATAAACAAGAAGTTATTAAGTTTTTATATTATTATTGCATTTTTTATACTTTGGGAAGTGGCTCCAAGAATAGGGTGGGCTAATCCACAATTTATGCCTCCTTTGTCCCATGTACTCGCATCCGCAAATGAGGTAACGTTAGTAAAGATACTTCTTGATACTTGTGTTAGTTTAAAAAGAATAATTATAGGATTTACATTGTCAACTATTTTAGCTGTACCCGTGGGATTTTTATTAGGGGGTGCATTTCCCCAGATTTCTAAATTTTTCAAACCTCTTTTAAGTTTTCTTGCGCAAATTCCACCATTCATATTGTTTCCTGTTTTTGTAATAATATTTGGGATAGGTGAGAAGGGGATATATACTGTAATTTTATGGTCTGCTTTTTGGCCAATAATGTTTACAACCATCGCAGGTGTTCAAAATGTGGATCCACTATTAATAAAAAGTGCTAAATCAATGGGATCTAATAATGCAACTATATTTTTCAAGGTTATAATTCCAGCAGCGTTAGAGTCAATAATAATAGGAATGAAAACTGGAATGAGCATGGCTTTTATGATGCTTATAGGTGCAGAGAGCCTTGGCGCAGATTCTGGACTCGGCTGGCTTATACGAAATTCACAGAGCATGGGATTTGTACCTAGAATTTATCTTGCAGTTATTTTAGTTGCTGTACTTGGTCTTGCAGTTAATTATTTTCTTCAATGGTTAGAGGAAAGCATTATTGTATGGAAATAAATAAGTACACAAAGAGTTAAATAAATTAATAAAAGTGAAAGTGGTGGTTATTAATGAAGGGATTCATTGTTTGGTTAAAGAAGGTTCTATATGGGAGTTTATCAATTATGCTTTTTTTAATAATTTGGGAAGGTGCTTCAAGGACTGGCCTAATTATAAAATCTGTTATACCGCCTCCATCATTAGTAGTGCAAGCAATTATTCAATCGGCACAATCTGGCGAGCTGCTTATGCATACAGCGGAAAGCCTTAAAAGAGCAAGTATAGGTTTTTTACTTGCTATAATAATTGCAATACCAGCAGGGTTTTTACTTGGAACATTTTTCAAAATTCTTGAGGAGGCATTATTACCTTTCTTTAAGATGCTAGAAAAACTCAATCCATTTGCAATATTCCCGGTTTTTATGATAATTCTAGGCATTGGTAATGTTGAAAAAATAGCAATAATTTTCTGGGTAGCCCAGTGGCCCTTATTATTTTATACTATAGCAGGCACTAAAAGCGTTGATCCCTATTTGATAAAATCAGCTCGATCCATGGGGGCAAACAGAAGAAGGTTATTTTTAGATATAATTTTACCCTCTGCTGTGCCCAGTATTTTTACAGGAATAAAGCTAAGTGCACAAATATCTTTTTTCATGATAATCGCATCAGAATTAATTGGGTCTACTGAGGGACTTGGCTGGTATTTCCTAGCTGCAAATCAGGCGTTTTCAATTCCACTTATGTATGGAATTATTTTAGTAATAACAATACTTTCTGTAATTATAAATGTTTTGTTTTCAAAATTGGAAAGACATTTCCTTGCATACAAGGAATCGACTTTTCAAGTTAATTAATATAAAAAGATTTAAGGGGGATAATTATGTCAGTAAAAAAGAAAGTAAAACCATTAACCATCGGTATTGTGGCAGTAGTAGTTTTAGCCGCAATAGGTATTGGAGCGAACATTGGTAAAACCAAGGTTGGTTCTCCAACACAAACAACTTCGTCTCAAGCAGATTCTGCTAAAAGCACATCAACGAGTAGTACGGGTACAAAAGAATTAATACCTATAAAAACAAATACCAGAAAGAATTGTACATCAACTCCAATACTAGTAGCAGATAAAAACGGCTATTTTGCAGATCAAGGTTTAAAACTTGTATTCACAGGTGAATTGAAAGATCCAGAGATATTACCTTCAGTTCTAAATGGAAACAATGATTTTGCCGATACCCACCCAAATGCACTTGCAACATATGTAGCTGGTGGTGCCACAATAAAAGGAGTAGCTCGTTCAATCATAGAACCTCCGGCAAGTGTTGATTCAAAGTTTCGTCATATGAGATATTTTGTTAAGAAAAGTACAGGTATAAAAACTTGGAATGATTTAATAAATTATAAAAAAGGGAAAAAGCTAATTTACAATGGTCTTGCTCCTAGTTGCGTAACCTTTATTTCAAGCACTATTGCTGATAGATATAAAATAGGTAGAGATAGGATTCAGTTTGTAAACTTCGATACTGATCAGGCAGCATTGCAGGCAGTTGAGCAAGGGAATATAGATGTTGCTGTTGTACATCCTACTTTCTATAAATTAGCTGCAGATTCTGGTCTTCAACTTATTGGAGATTCATCAGATTCAGGCCTGGGAGAAGCTGCTGGTATTTATTTGTACTACTTTACAGATGCTTTCATAAAAGATCATCCTGATACTATTAGAAAGTTTGTAAAAGCAATTAACATTGCTCAAAATTGGGCAAATCAGCATCCAGCACAAGCTGCTAAAATAACAGGCGATTATATTGGTGTTGCTGTTGATGGTAGCCATTACTATTCTACAACCCCAGCTATTCCAGAAGATCAAATAAAACCTTGGGTGGATGATCTTGTTAAAAATGGAAAACTTAAAAAAGGACAGGTAAAAATATCAGATATGATTACACATGAATTTGAGAAAAGCTAATTGAATTAAACAAACCACCCATAAACGGGTGGTTTAAGATTATTTTATAAGAAACATAAATACTTTAGGAAGTGATATTTTGGTTGAAACAAAAACACTTAAAATTTATGGAATGTATTGTACATTGTGCTCTATTACTATTGAAGCAACTCTTGAAAAGCTTGAGGGAATAACTAAGGCTCGAGTAAGTTATGCTACTGAAAAAGCATATTTAGAATATGATAATACTAATTTACATCTGCCTATTATAAAAAATACAATTGAAAAACTTGGATTTTCTGTTGAAGAAAATGAGGATAAAGATGGAAGGTTAAGTTTGGACCATCACGAAATAGAGAAAAATAAGGTTCGTAAACTATTAATTATCTCGGCAATTTTGTGTGTACCATTGATACTACACATGATATTTTTAGCAGCTGGATTTTGTCATGATATATTTGATCCAGCTACGAAAACAGCCTGGGGTACATTTGTCTATAATTTGAGAGTAAAGTCTTATTTTCTTCATGACTGGCGCTTGCAATTTGCTGCAGCGACTCCTGTTCAGTTCATTATTGGTGCAAGATTTTACAAAAACTCATACCGTTCACTTTTGGCAGGGAAAGCAACTATGGATTTGCTTGTGGTGATTGGAACAACGGCTGCCTACTTATACAGTTTGTATGTGATTTTCTTTCAAAATTTAGGGTATATTCTAGGGTTAAAAGATATATATTTTGAGGCTTCAGCTGTCATAATCACACTTGTATTGCTTGGAAAATATTTGGAGATGGTTGCTAAGGGTAAAACATCTCAGGCTATACAAACACTTGTAGGTCTCAGGCCTAAAACAGCTAGGATTGTTCGTGAAAATGAAGAGGTAGATATTCCAATAGATGAGGTTATTGTTGGGGACGTAATTATTGTAAGGCCGGGTGAGAAAATACCCGTTGACGGGCTAATAACTGAAGGAACTTCAATGGTTGATGAATCCATGCTTACGGGAGAAAGTTTGCCTGTAGATAAAAAAGAGAATGATTTTGTAACAGGTGCATCACTTAATAAATTTGGAGCCTTTAAATTTAGAGCTACAAGAGTAGGAAGTGATACTAAACTTGCTGGAATAATTAAAATTGTAGAAGATGCCCAGAGTGGTAAGGCTCCTATAGAGAAAATTACTGACAAAGTATGCGCCTATTTTATTCCCTTTGTATTATTGGTATCACTTATGACTTTCTTAGTGTGGTATTTTATTATATTTAAGCATGTATTATTTGTAATTAACTTACCAATAATTTATGCGGTTTCGGTACTTGTAGTCTCATGTCCATGTGCCCTTGGGCTCGCAACACCTACAGCAGTTATGGTAGGACTCGGTAAAGGAGCACAAAATGGAATACTTATTAAAAAAAGCGAGTCTTTGGAAATAACATATAAGATAAGTGCTATTGTACTAGATAAAACAGGTACTATTACTACAGGTAATCCGGAGATTACAAATATAATTTTATTTGATAAAGATAATATACTTTATGATGAAAATGAAATTTTGAGATTAACTGCAATAGCTGAGAAAAAATCTGAGCATCCAATTGGTACAGCCATATATGAAAAAGGGAAAGAGCTTAACGGTTTTAATCTTGCTGATGCCAACCAATTTAAAGCAATTCCAGGCAAAGGAATATATGCAGAAATTGAGGGGAAACAAGTGTTAATTGGAACACCCAGATTTATAGGCGAAAATGGTATTAATTTGAAAGATTCAGATGAAATTTTAAAACCTATCTATGAAGAGGGAAAAACAGCAGTATTAACTGCCGTAGATAGAGAATTGATTTCAGTTATAGCACTTTCTGATAAGATAAGAGATAGTTCTTTAAAGGCAGTTTCTAAACTTCAAAAGATGGGAATTGAGGTTTACATGATAACCGGCGATAATGTAAATGCAGCTAGGTTCATAGCAAAAAAAGTTGGAATAACGAATGTACTCGCTGAGGTATTACCTGAAAATAAGGCAGAAGAAATTAAAAAATTAAAAGATACAGGAGAAGTTGTTGCTATGGTAGGAGACGGAATAAATGATGCACCAGCTCTTGCCGTAGCTGATATAGGCTTTGCTATAGGTACTGGAACTGATGTGGCTATCGAAACAGCGGATATTGTACTTTTAAAGGATGATTTGCTCGCTATTCCAACTGCAATAAAACTTTCTAAAAAGACAATGCTAAAAATTAAAGAGAATCTATTTTGGGCTTTTATATACAATATAATTGGTATACCATTTGCTGCAACAGGACATTTAAACCCTGTGGTAGCAGCGGCGGCTATGTCACTAAGTTCAGTTTCTGTTTTACTTAATTCGCTTAGTTTGAAAAGATTTAAAGGTTAATATTGAAGTAAACCATTGCCTAAAAATAATCAAAGGAGTAGTTAGAATATGAGTAATTGGAAGTTTAAAGATGAAATGACGCCAAAAGAGAGATTGAAGGCAATGACAGAAGGTAAACCCTATGATAGAGTTCCATGCAGTATCGGTATTGGTGATCATGCAGCAAATATTATTGGGGTAAAAGTGTCTGAGCTTCATAACTGCGTAGAAAAAATTGTAGAAGGGCAAGTAGCAGCTAATGAGAAATATGGAATCGAAGGTACAGGTGTTGGACCGGGGCTCGGCGGCATTGCCGAAGCTTTAGGCAGTAAACTTGTTTTCCCTGATCACGGTGCACCTTATGTCTCTGAGTATGCAATAAAGGATTATACAGATTTAGATAATATTGAACTTCCAGATCCAGTAAGGTCAGGAAGATTTTTAATTATTCTTAATTCAGCGGAAAGACTAGTGGAGGAATTTGGAAAGGAGATACCCGTATCTATTGGTGTGCCTGGACCTTTTACATCTGCTGCAAACCTAAGGGGCGCAGAAAAATTTTTGCGAGACTTAAAAAAGAATCCTGAATTTGCTCATAGAATTCTTCGTCTTGTAACGGATACGACTATTTCATTTATTGGAGAAGCTGCAAAACTTGATGTGGATATAAGCATAGCCGATCCTACGGCTTCAGGTACTCTAATTAGTGAAGGTATGTTTATAAAGTTTGCGTTTCCATATTTAAAGGAAGTTATTGATACAATAAAAATTTTAGGAAAAAATGATCCTTCTCTTCATATATGTGGAAATACAAAGAAAATATGGACACTCATGGCAGATGCTGGAGCTGGAGCTCTAAGTCTTGATGATACAATCGATTTAGCAGAGGCAAAAAAAATTGTAGGAGACAGAGTAGTAATTGTAGGTAATGTAAAACCAACCCAGACAATGTATTTAGGGAAACCAGAAGATGTGGAGAGGGATGCTAAAGAATGTCTAAGAAAAGCTTATGACAATCCGAAGGGTTACATACTTGCTTTAGGATGTGGATTACCAATAGATACTCCACCTGAGAATATTTTCGCCTTGAAAGAAGCAGCAAGAAAGTTCGGAAAATTTCCATTTAATACTGAACTTTTTAGCTAAGTATATTTAAATTATTAAAATATGAGGAGGTAAATTATTATGTCTAAAATCGCAAATAGCTTAACTGAACTAATAGGTAATACTCCATTATTAAGATTGAATAAATTTGCTGTAGGTCTAGAAGGTGATATAGTAGCAAAACTTGAATCTTTTAATCCAGGGGGCAGTGTTAAAGACAGAGTTGGATATTCGATGATAAAAGATGGAGAAGATAAAGGTTTAATAAATAAAGATACCGTAATTATTGAGCCAACCAGTGGAAACACAGGTATAGCTCTTGCTTTTATAGCTGCTGCTCGCGGATATAGGCTTATTCTTACCATGCCAGAAACCATGAGCAGTGAAAGAAGAAGCCTGCTCAAAGCTTATGGAGCAGAATTAATATTAACACCAGGAGCAGAAGGTATGAAGGGCGCAATACGCGTAGCTGAAGAATTAGCCATAAAAATCGAAAATTCCTATATACCACAGCAGTTTAATAATCCTGCAAATCCTACAATACACAGAGCAACTACTGCAGAAGAAATCTGGGCAGATACAAATGGAAAAGTTGACATTATAATTGCTGGCGTTGGCACAGGCGGTACAATAACTGGTATTGGTGAGACTTTAAAACAAAGAAAATCAGAAGTAAAGGTAATAGCAGTCGAACCTTTTGATTCACCGGTGTTGTCGGGTGGGAAAGCTGGTCCACACAAAATACAGGGTATAGGCGCAGGTTTTTTCCCCTTTGTATTAAATACAAATATAATAGATGAAATATATACGGTTAAAACTGAGCAGGCCATTGAAGCCTCAAAGGATATAGCTCTTAAAGAGGGTGTTTTAGTAGGAATTTCTTCAGGTGCAGCATTGTTCACAGCATTACAAGTTGCAAAAAGAAAAGAAAACAAAGGTAAATTAATTGTTGTTATTCTTCCAGATACTGGCGAAAGATATCTAAGTACGACCTTATTTGATACCTTATAAAACTAATTGATCTCTTAGAGTAAACAAATTATCAATTTATGAAAGGTGGATTTGAAATGACAGATTTAAAAGTGGATTTTTTAAAGAAAACCGTAAGTAGTATTAATGGAGAAACTAAAATCAAAAAAATTATAGCTAAAGGATCAGAAAGTTGCGAAACTAAAATTTTTGCTAAAAATATCAATAAGGTTTTTTCAATTAGACAAGGAAATGATAAAGAAGAATTTGTTGCTTTGAAGGATTTTAACTTGGAAGTAAAGCAAGGAGAATTTCTTACTATTGTAGGACCAAGCGGTTGTGGTAAATCTACATTTCTTGATATACTTGCGGGACTTGTGAGTCCAACTTCAGGGGAAATACACATTGATAATAAGCTTATTACAGGACCTGCTTTGGATCGTGGAATTGTATTACAAGGATATGCATTATTTCCTTGGAGAACAGTAAGGCGAAACATAGAATATGGTTTAGAAATAAAAAAGGTTGCAAGGCCTGAAAGAAAAATTATAAGTGATAAATTTATAAAACTTGTGGGGTTAACCGGGTTTGAGGATAGATATCCCTATGAGTTGTCAGGTGGAATGAAGCAAAGAGTTGCTATAGCAAGAGCATTAGCTTACGATCCAGAAGTGCTATTAATGGATGAGCCATTTGCCGCTGTAGATGCACAGACGAGAGAGACACTCCAAGAAGAACTTTTAAGTATATGGGAAAAAACAAATAAAACAATAGTTTTTATAACTCATAGCATAGATGAAGCAGTATTTTTAGCTGATAGAGTAGCAGTTATGAACACAAATCCAGGATCAATAAAAGAAATTATAAAAGTGGATTTGCCAAGACCAAGAAATTTTGGAGATGTCCGAACTTCACCTAATTTTAATTTGATAAAGCACAGGGTTTGGGAGCTAATACAGCAAGATATTAGCAGCGGTAGTATTAAAAAAGAAAATGATGAAGCTTCGAATATTAATATAGCTGAGCAGATATCATCTTCAGCATCACTGTAGGGCAAATAATTATAATAACAAAAATATACTACACAGGCATTCCCAGTAAGGAGTGGCTGTGTAGTATATTTTTGTTGCGTAG
>Ga0209125_1001441_pt1 | contig 22145 bp, 22 predicted proteins | sample BarGraIncub1131A_FD_184503 | JGI IMG/M metagenome (GOLD analysis project Ga0209125, IMG submission 184503) | Arctic peat soil microbial communities from Barrow, Alaska - Barrow Graham LP Incubations 11-31A (SPAdes) (version 2) | ecosystem: Environmental > Terrestrial > Soil > Wetlands > Peat...
TCCAAAAACAACTTCACCATCTACAGGCATTTTTTCTCCTGGCCTCACAACAACTATATCTCCAACTTCTACTTCATCAATTGGAATCTCAACTTCCTTATCTTCGCGAATTATAATTGCAGTTTTAGGCGCAAGACCCATAAGCTTTTTTATTGCTTCAGAAGTTTTCCCCTTAGTTACTGATTCCAAGTACTTTCCAAGAGTTATAAGTGTTAAAATTATACCTGCTGATTCAAAATACATCTCATAGCCTGTATTGCCAATAAATATTTCATATACTGCAAACATACTATATAAAAATGCAGCTGACGCTCCCATTGATATTAACGAATCCATATTAGGACTTAGCCTAAATAAAGATTTAAATCCAACACTAAAGTATCTTCTACCTGTATACATTATTGGCAAAACAAGTATTAATTGTAGTGCAGCAAATTCCTTTAGATGCATCATTGGATCGATAACACTCGGTAACATCATATTTAGCTTTACAGCAATCATTGGTACCATTGCAACTAACAATAATGGCACCCCAAAGATAGCAGATATTAAAAATCTATTCCATAGATTTTTAATATCTTTTTCTTTTTTTTCTTTATCCAAGTCCACATTGCTTTCTTCCTCGAGTGCCGTATATCCGCCTTTTGCTATTGCCTTCTTTATATCCGAAGTTTTAACTAAGGATGGTTCAAAAGAAACCGTTAACTTTTCAGTGGCAAAGTTAACATTTGATTCTATTACTCCATTAAGTTTTCTAGTTATTCTTTCTATATTCTTCGCGCAGGATGCACAGGTCATTCCCTCTAACTTTAAAGTTTTATTAGTTGTTTCAACTAATATTTTGTATCCAGCCTTTTCAACTGCATTTTGTATATCAGATAATTTTGTCAATGAATCATCATAAGTTATATTTAATTTTTCTGTAGCAATATTTACACTTGCTTTTGAAACACCTGCTAACTTTTTTGTTACTCTTTCCACGGCCTTTGCACATGAAGCGCAAGTCATACCTTCAACTTTTAGTATTTTATTTTCCATAACACATTCCTCCTTATATTATTTGTTATCAATTAATTTAGTAAGTAGTTCCATTATTTCATCAACTTTTTCCTCACCTGTATTATTAATGAATGCATCCTTTACGCAATGATTAAGGTGTTGTTTCAAAATCAGAATATTTGCTTTTTTAAGTAAAGATTGCGCAGCGATTATTTGATTCGATATATCAATACAATACCTACCCTCATCAAGCATCTTTATTATTCCTTCAATTTGTCCTCTTGATGTCTTCAGCGACTGAATTGCTTGCACTTTTTCTTTATTCATTGAAATTTCCCCTTTCTTTATATTTATAAAAGCGAAATCATTTAACATTATTCCCTTCCCTATAGGGGGGAGGGTATGACTTAAAAATATTAATTAATAATATTTCTTCTTTAATTATATTTTAACACTTAATTATGTAGATTATATGAAGAAACCCGATGTTTCAAAATAAAAAGTGATCCTAAAGAATAGACTTTTCAAAATTGTCTATTCTATAAGATATCTTTTAATATACTTAATTATTTTGGATCTTCCTTAGCTTAAAATAAACATATAGAGCAACTGTATCTGCCCTTTTAAGTTGTCTTTACCGTACTATTAAAGATATTACCAAAAAAATCTTCCATTAAATTTAGGCAAACTCTTTTTCTATATTCAGCTGTAGACCTCTGATCGTCTATTGGTGTTATAATTTTAAAATATTCTTCCTCTATTTCCGCGAGGATACTACTAAGCTCCTGCTTATTAAGACCCTTAAGCCTGTCTTCCAAATGTTTTGACCGCACAACAGTTGGTCCTACTACTCCAAAGGCCATTCTCACATCCTTTATCTTCTCATCTTCCAAGGTGTAAAATCCTATAAAAGATGCCTTTGAAAGAGCTGTGGATTTTCTTGTGCCTACCTTCTTATAGTAAAATGAGCTAAAAATATTTAGAGGAATTTTTATTTCAACTAAAAGCTCCCCTTTTTTCAAATCTTTCTTCCCTGGTCCCAGGATAAAATCCTTCAATTCTATTTCTCGCATGTTACCTAGGCTTTCGATTATTAGTGTACAATCTAAATCATATAAAAGTGGAAATATATCTCCTGCTGGTGATGCATTACATATGTTTCCCCCTATAGTTGCAATGTTTCTAATAGCTGGTGATGCCATAGATAATATTACTTCTTTAAAGTACAAAGGCATTAATATGTTTTCTCGTAATTCAGTAAGCGTGCAGGCAGCTCCAATAGATAAGCATTTCTCGTCTACTCTAATATTTTTGAGTTCTTTCAAGTGACTTATGAATATTACATCACTATTAAAATAAGGTAGGCACCCAGACCATTTTTTTCTTTTTACCATTAAATCTGTGCTACCTGCTATAATTATGCATTGCCTGTTATTTAAAAATTCTAATGCTTCTTCCTTACTTTTAGGTGCAAAAGCATCTACCATAAACCTTTCCCCCTTTTGGATGCTAGAGAAATGGCTTCTACAATCATATTATATCCTGTACATCTACATAAATTTCCTGATACTCCTTCTCTTATATCTCCTTCACTAGGCCTTGGTTTTTTACTTAATAAGGCTTCTGTTGCCATTATCATCCCAGGTATACAAAATCCACATTGTACGGCACCTACTTCCTCAAAGGATTGTTTCACTATTTCATATTTAGGAGTTTCTCTATATCCATCAATGGTAATTATTTTTGAGCCTTCAAGGGTTCCTACAGGAACAAGGCAAGAATTTATTAATTTTCCATCAATAATTACAGAACATGCACCACATTCCCCTTCACCACAGCCTTCTTTAACTCCAATAAATTTAAAATCCTCTCTTAAAACATCTATTAGTCTTTTAATAGGCTCTGTTTCAATAGAAACCTCTTTATAATTCAAATTAAAATTTATTTTAGTTTTTATTTGACATCACCTCCATTAAATATTCAGGTGTTACAGGAATTTTATTTACATAATGTCCTATTGCATTTTGTACGGCAAGCGCATAAGCTGCCGCTGCTCCTATTAGTGTAGTTTCACCTACCCCCTTAGCTCCAAAAGGACCATTTATATATGGGTTATTTACAAGCTTACTTTGTATTTTAGGAAAATCCATAGCAGTAGGAATAACATAATCCGTATTAGTTCTTTGAAGTAATCGTCCATTCTTATGCTGCATAACTTCCATACTCGCATATCCAAGCCCCTGCAACATTCCGCCTTCTATTTGTCCACGTACAATGAGTTCGTCTATTGCCTCTCCTATATCAAAAACTGCATAAATATCAGTAACAGAAACCTCATAAGTTATAGGATTAACTTCAACCTCTACAATATTAGCTCCCCAAGCATAAGTGTTATAAGCATCTCCCTGAAATTTTTCATCATCCCAAACGAATCCTTCTGGATGTTTATACTGTTTTAATATTTCCACCTCAATATAATCATTTAAGAATTCTTTCATTTCTATAGCTGCATCTTGCAAAAGTTTTCCGACAATAGTGACAGTCCTTGATGCTACAGTCGGACCTGAATCCGGAACTTTACCGGTATCTGGATTTTTAAAAATAACTCTATTAATAGGTATTTCTAATGTATACGCTACTATTTTTTTTAATGTAGTCAAAGCCCCCTGACCCATTTCAACATTAGAAATAAGAATTTCAACAGTTTTATCCACATGTTTTAAAAGTTTAACCTTGGCCTTTATAATATCCTTTTCTCCACTACCAGTGAATCCACATCCATGAAAAAAAAGAGAACATCCTATTCCTTTTAAGATTCCATTTTGCCTTGGAGCAATTATCTTATTTTTATAATCTGACATATTCTCAATTGTTTCTATTATCTTAGGTAACATTATGCGTTCTCGAATAACTCCACCAGTGGATGAAGTATCCCCCTGCTTTAGAATATTTAGCTTTCTAAATTCCAAGGCATTTATGCCAAGCTCCTTTGAAATATAATCCATGTGCATCTCTAAAGCAAAAAATGCTTGTGGAGCCCCAAACCCTCTAAATCCTCCACTTGGAACTTTACTAGTCGCTAGTGCCACACCACTTATTTTCATATTTTTTACATTATACACACCGGTTGCTGCAAACATGGTTCTTTGAAGAACTATATTTGAAAGTCCTGAATATGCCCCTCCATCAATTTTTATATCTACATCCATGCCTAATATTTTATTATCAAAACTTACATAACTTTTTATCTTTATAATTGATGGGTGCCTTTTTGATGTTACTTCTATATCCTCAGCCCTATCAAAAATTAATCTAATAGGTTTCTTAATCTTTAAGGCTGCCACTGCTGCCTGCCCAGCTATTAATGAGGGATACTCCTCTTTTCCACCAAAACCTCCACCCGTAGTAGTTTGAATTACTTGAACTCTATTCTTATCAAACCCTAATGCTTCAACCACTGCATCCTTAATAAAATATGGGCATTGCATAGAACCCCAAATCTTAATTATATCTCCTACATATGATGCCACTACCCCTTGAGTTTCTAAATATATATGTTCTTGATAACCTGTGCTATATTCTCCTTCGAATTTCTGTGCATCACTCTTTGCGACAATCTCTAGATTCCCTTTATGAAATGCATACTCCGCATATGCATTATTTTCTCCAAATATAGGTACTCTAGCATTTTCTAAAGCTTCCTCTATACTTAAAATAGGATTAATTTCCTCATACAAAATTTTAATATTTAATAGTATATTTAATATTTCTTCTCTATTAGGACCTACTACAAGTAAAATAGGTTCACCAATATAATTAACTTCATCTTCCGCAAAGAAAGGCATATCGTAAAACACTATTTTAACTCTATTCCTTCCTGGAACATCACTTTTATCTACAATATAATAGCCATCTGGAAGTTGTGGAATATCAATAGAAATAATCTTAGCCCTTGCTTTAGTAGATCTAAAAGTCCTAGCATAAAGCATATCTTCAAACTCAATATCTGCTAAATACTTTGCCTGGCCTCCTATTTTCTCTGCAGCATCAACTCTCTTAACGGGTTTCCCTATTTTTTCATTCATATCGTTGCGTCCCTCTTAAGCGCCATCAGTATTTTTTCAGGAGTTATAGGAAGAGTTCTAATTCTTACACCAGTAGCATTAAATATTGCATTAGCAATCGCTGCCGGTGGTGTGTCGATTCCTATTTCACCTACTGATTTTGCTCCATACGGTCCTGTAGGTTCATAACTTTCTGCAAATTCTACTGTTATTTTGTTAATGTCTCTCCTTGTAGGGATTGTATATTGCATTAAACTGTTTGTTAAAAGCCTTCCACTTGCACTATATTTAACATCTTCAAACATAGCCATGCCAATCCCTTGTACTAATCCACCCTCCACTTGTATTCGTGCGAGGTTTGGGTTTATAGTAGTTCCACAATCGACTATTCCTACATAATCAAGTAGCTTAACCACTCCTGTTTCCAAATCTACCTCAACCTCAGCAAATCCTGCCATATAAGGTGGAGGAGACTTTGTGCCAACATAAGACTGAGACGCAATTAACTGTTTTTGATCATGCTTATAATACAATTGTTCGCATAACTCTTTAAGAGATATTTTATCTTTACTCTTCAATGATTTTACGAACTCCCCATCAAAAGTAACTTCATTATGAGATAGATTTAATCTTTTAGCTCCTTCTTCTTCTATCATTTCTTTCATTTGTCCTGCTGTTTCTCTAACTGAATGCCCTGAAATATATGTAGTACTAGAAGCATATGCACCACAATCAAAAGGAGTAAGGTCTGTATCTGAGGAATAGACTATTATCTTCTCTGTTGCTACCTCTAAAGTCTGCGCAGCTATTTGGGCAAGGATTGTATCACTTCCTGTACCTATATCTGTGGCTCCCACAATCAAATTAAAGAAACCTTCATCATTAAGCTTTAAAATAGCAGACCCCATATCCATATATGGAATTCCAGAACCCTGCATAGCTATTGCCATCCCAACTCCCCGAACAGTAGTTTTGCCTATAGGAATTTTAGGATATTTAGATTCCCATCCTATAATCTTCGCACCACGTTTAATGCAATAATCCAATTTGCAACTTTCAATAGACATCTCTATGCCTTCACCGCCCTCACCCATAAGCTTAAATATGGGTGAAGTTTCGCCTTGCTTTATCATATTTTTTTCTCTTATTTTTATAGGATCCATTCCTAATTTTTCTGCTAATTGATCCATTGCAGATTCTAGTGCAAAATTCCCCTGAACTGCACCATATCCTCTGAAAGCACCAGCTGGTGTATGGTTTGTGTACATAACCTTTCCAGAAAAACGAACTGAATTCACTTTATTATATAACGGAAGAGTTTTAGATGCTGCAACCATAAATACCGTAAGTGCATGTTCCCCATAAGCTCCTGTATCTGATAAAATCTCCATATCAATAGCTTTTAGATTTCCACCCTTATCACTGCCTAAAGTAATGTCGATCCTCATAGCATGTCTACAGTATGTAGCCTCAAATACTTCCTTTCTTGTATATATAAGCTTTGAAGGCTTTCTTGTCTTCAGGGTAACTGCCGCTACCAAAAATTCCCCATGGATAGCTTGTTTGCCACCATAAGCTCCTCCAACCCTTGGTTTTATGACTCTAATTTTGCTAGCAGACATTCCAAAAGCCTCTGCAATAATTCTTCTCATATGAAAAGGAGTTTGGGTAGAGGATATGATGTTAAGTCTTCCTTGTAAGTCCATATGTGCTGCAGACGAATGGGGTTCCATTGCCACATGTGCTTGAGCCTTCGTATAATACCTTTCTTTAACTATTACGTCACATTTGCTTAAGGTCTCTTTAACACTTCCAACATTCATTTCATATGTGCAAGCAATGTTTTTATCTGGCTCAAAACCCATGGGGAACATCGAATGACATTCTGGCTCTGGATGTACAATTGATGTGTTATTTTCTGCATTTTCAAAATCTAATACTGCATCGAACACTTCATATTGAACTTCTATAAGTTCTAAAGCTTGTAGTGCAATCTTTTCAGTTATTGCTGCCACTACTGCCACTTCATCTCCAATATAACGGACATATTCATCTAATATAAATTTATCATGTGGGGACGGCTCTGGATATCCTTGTCCTGCCCTTGTTACTATGTTCCTCGGTACATCTTTATATGTTAAAACACATTCAACTCCCGATAGCTCCATAGCATTTTCCGTGTTTATATCTGTGATTTTTGCAAAGTGATGGGGACTTCTTAATACCTTTATAACTAGTGCACTATGCATTGCAATGTCATTAGTATATGCTGGTGTTCCCATAATAAGTCCTAACCCATCTACTTTAGGTACGGATTTATTAACCTCACTCATCTTTTCACCTCCAAGTATTTCTTAATAGCACGTAGGTGTCCTACATACCCAGAGCATCTACATAGATTTCCTACCAAATAGTGTTTTATATCATCCTCTGTAGGATCCTTTAGCTCTTTCATCATGCCTAAGATAGCTAAAACAAAACCTGGACTACAATATCCACATTGCTCTACCCCTTCCGCCACTATAAATTCTGCTATATCTATTGCTTCCTTTTGTGCCCCCTCTATTGTAGTTATGTTATGTCCCTCAGCCTTTGCTGCATAACACACACATGAAGGAATAGGTAATCCATCAAGAAGTACCGTACATACTCCGCAAGAGCCTGTATCACAACCTCTTTTAACACTTAGAAGACCAATTTTTCTGAGCATATCTAATAACATCTCATCTGCTTCAATATCTATGTTTCTTTGGCATCCGTTAATAGTAACTCCGATTTTCACTTCATCACCTCCTGTAATGCCCTTTTCACAAGGACACTACAAAGCTCTTTTCTATATTCTTTTGATGATCTTAAATCATCAGCAAATATAAGTTCCCTTGAAGCTATTTGTCCTGTTAGTTCTATATCATATTCATTCCCCTTTGATGCATCCATATATGCCATAGCATTTGTGGCAAATGCCGCAACACTTGGTCTTGCACCAACTACAATGTTATACTTATCATCTTTTCTACAAACCGCTACATTAATTATAGAAAAATCAGTACCAGTGTTCTTCATAGTTTGAAAAGATGCATTTCTTTCATCTTTTTGAATAACAATTTTCTCTAATATATCTTTATCAGTACATTTTTCATTTAGAAAGTCTTCTAGGGATATCTCCCCTCTTTTATGCAATATTACATTGCATTTCAAGGCTAATAACGTGGTAATTAGATCAGAAAACCCATACTTCCCCTGTATTGTGCCTCCCACTGTAGCTAAATTTCTCATTTGTACTCCCATAAGATCTTTTACAGTTTTAGGTATCACTCCATCATAATAATTGTTTAAAATCTCACTTTTCTCTAGCTGCCTAAAAGTAGTTGTCGCACCAACTTCTACTGTATTATTTTTTTCTATTATAAAATCTAGTCCTATATTACAAATATCTATAGCTAAATCAACATGTTTTTTCCCAAGCCTTATATATGCACCACCTCCGATTATTACTGATTTTGGAGTTGAATTTAATAAATCAAAAGCTTCACTCACACTATTTGGCTTTTCATATCTCTCTATTATCAATCTTACCCCCCCCTAAAACATTCCACTAATAGCACTTACGGGACACCTTGTTTCACAAAGTCCACAACCAAAGCAATTTTTTATATTAACCTTGGCGCTCTTTTTAACTTTAATAGCAAAATACGGACATATCCTCTCGCAAAGCTTACAACCCGTGAATCTTTTCAAATCTACATTAGGGTACTTAGGCTGAAATTTAATATCCCTCTTTATTAACTTTGTATCAATAACTTCTTGTATACTTTTAAATCCATAATACTCAAGAGCTTTAGGTAAATTACTTATAATCTTTTCGTATAAATCTTTACCTTTAATCATCGCTGAGGATAACATTTGTACAGCATCTGCTCCTGCAAGTAAAAATTCTATAACATCTCCTGCGCTAGACACTCCACCTACCCCAATGACAGTAAGATCTGGAACGGCTTCTTTAATCTTATTTACAATAGCAAGGGCCATTGGTTTAATACTAGGACCAGAGGTCCAAACTTCCCCCTCTCCATTACCAACTAATACCTTACGTTTCTCTATATCAATTAACATTGAGGGCCCTAGAGAATTAATAGCTACTATGCCACTAGCGCCATTTTCTTTTGCCATTTTAGCAAACCCAACAACGTCTGGTATATGTGGACTTATTTTCATAAAAAACGGTTTATCTGTATTATTACTTATAGTTTTAACTGTTCGAGCTATAACATCTAAATTTTTCCCTACATAATGAGTTGAGATTTCAAAGGCATCTGCATATTCATTTAACTTTGGAATCAAGATTTCCATATCCTCTTTTGAATAGCCTACACTAACTATAATAGGTGCACTACATTCCGCTTTTAATTTCGGAAGTATTTCCTCTATCCATTTTTCTGGTGGATACTCAGACCAAAGCTCAGCATTCATTATTTTATTATTGTCACCATATATACATGGTCTTGGAACCAATGCTGCTTTAGTTGATATTGTTTTAGTTACTACTGCCCCAACCCCAAAACTAGCTATAGCCATAATCTTTTCAAAGTCCCCTACGAGTGGCCCAGCTGCTGGCATTAGTGGATTATCTAATTTAAAACCGCAAAAACTTGTACTTAAATCCATTGTTACCCCCCTTGTGTTATTCTTTTCCAAAGCCTATCTGCCTCTTTTTGTGCCTTAGAATATATATCTTTAATTTTTACAGTAATATTATAATTTTTCATTAAACAATTGCCATCACAATAAACTTCCCGAGGATGAAAATTATCAAAAACCCCATAAAACACATGTGCAAACGCATTATCCTGGTTTATACTTGTTGGAGGATTGTAGGCAGTAATATGCATATCTGCTTTATAGCCTTGCTTAATTTGTCCGAGCCTTATACCTAATGTATTAGAAGCATATTTATACCCGTTGTTTATAACCTCTTTCAAATCCTCTAAAGTAAATGCTACAGGACTAACTAATCTATTTTTCATTCCAAAAAATATATTCAAATATTCCCTAGTAATATTTGTGCCAAGCCCATCATTACCAATAATACATGGTATGTTTTTTTCTTTTAATAATTTATAGTTTGGCATTCCCACAGCGTTATTCATATTAGAAGTAGGGTTTATTGCCACATATGCCTTTGATTTCGCAATTATTTCTGCTTCCGCCTCGTTAATGTGAACACAATGAGCTAAAATAGAGTTTTCTTTTATTAAATTGAATTTTTGTAACCTTTCAATTACAGTAATTCCATACTTGCCATAACAATCATTCTCGTCCTCTACGCTTTCAGCTACATGAATATGAATGGGCAAATCTTCTATACACTCTGATATCTTTTTCAATGTTTTGTCATTAAGACTCATAGAAGCATGCATTCCAAATAACCCTGCAGACATTTCAGTTCTATTTGAGGCAAACTTAAGGTTTTCCTCTACACACTTTGAAGTGTCAAACCTATCACTAGTTTCAAAGCAGAATATTCCCCTTATTCCTACCTCGTCACATATACTCTTTTTTAGTTCATTCAAAGTCCCTGTGATGTCAGCGCCACTAGCATGATGGTCTATAACCGTAGTAACTCCATTATTTATACTCTCATATCCATTAACAAGGCCACTATAATACGTTGATGTCTTATTACATACTCTATCAAGTTTCCACCAAAAATCATTTAATATATCCTTAAAACTATTAGGATTAAAGGGCAAATTCATACCTCTAGCAAATGTAGAATATATATGAGTGTGACAATTTATAAGACCTGGCATTACAATACATCCACTGCAATCTATTAGATCACACTCTCCCTTAAATTCACTCATTGGTCCTACTTCCAATATCTCACTATCAAATAAAACATATTGATTTTCGCTATAAGAGTTAAAATCATATATATTGGCATTAATTAAGGCTTTCATTAATACTCAAGCTCCCTAGCAAGATACTCACCTTTCCCGCCTACAAAAATACCATCTTTAACTACAAATTTCCCCTTAGAAATAGTAGAACAAACCTTCCCCGTTATCTCCATATCCTTGTATATGTTGTAATCAACATTTGAGTGATTTTCCTTTATAATATACTGCTGATTTTCGTCAAACACTACTATATCTGCATCTGCTCCTGGAAGTAGTGTTCCTTTCCTTGGATACAATCCATGCACCATTGCAGGATTTTTAGTGAACTTATCAATTACTTTTTCTCCAAACCTCTCGTACATAAGTGGGAATGAATATTCAACGCCGCCTATTCCCATAGGGATATCATTAACAAAGTCCTTATTTTTATCTGCAGAATTAAATGGGCAATGATCCGTACCTATTGTAAAAATATTATCTATTTGATGATTTAGTTTTTTTACTTCCCTCTCACTTCGAAGTGGTGGAGTCATAGTATATAAATATCCATCTCTTTGTAAATACTTAGAGCTCGATAAAATAAAATAATGAGGACAACTTTCGATTATAAAATCTTTGTTAAGAATACTATTATAGTTTTCTTTAAGTCTCTCAACAGTTGTACCGCAATTGGTATGCACAATATACATACGTCCGTCACTATACTTAGTCATCTCGGCAAGCTTTATAACCTCACTTATTTCAGCTATCGCGGGTCTTGCACTTGCCTGTTGTGCAACATGTATTTTCTCCCCTTCAAGTAAGAGTCCATCATTTTCTGCATGGGCAAGTATTAAAGTCCCTGTTTGTTTAGTATTTCTCAGTAACCTATCAATAGTTCTATCCCTTGTGCGTCTATTAGAACTTGAATAGGTGGTAAATAATTTTATTGTGGGAATTCCTAATGTTTTTGCTTCATTTATAAAATTAATGGGCTCTTCTTTTAACTCTGCAATAGTTGCATGAAATGCATAATCAATTACACTATCTTTTGCTAAAGCCCTTCTTTCATTAAAAGTCTTTTTTAATCCAACAGAGTTTTTTACTGGATCTAAAAAATCAATATATGTGGTAATTCCACCAAAAGCTGCGGCCCTTGAACCAGTATAGAAATCATCCACTGATGTTTGGTTGTTATTTGTAAGCTTGAAATGTACATGTGGATCAATAAATCCTGGTAATACATCCCTCCCCTTTGCATCGTATTCTTCTTTAGCTTCTAACATTTCACGCGCAATAGTTGATATTTTATCATCTTTTATATATATATTTCCTTCATACCAATGCCCACCTATATATATCCTTCCATTTACAATTCCTAAATCAAACAAATATTACACCTTCTCCTATTTTTATGAATTATATTTGATATACCTATACTTTATCTCCCGCCCATAGTAAGTGCCATAACAGCCTTCGCCGTATGAAGTCGATTTTCCGCTTCGTCATATACTATAGAATGAGGTCCATCTATAACAGACTCTTCTACTTCATTTCCTCTATCTGCTGGAAGTGCATGCATATACAAGACATCTTTACTGGCTATGCTCATAAGGTCCTCAGTACATTTCCACCCTTTATAAGACTGCAATAAATCGTCTACTATAGCGCCATCTTGGTTGTTTACCCAGCTTCCCCAATTTTTGGGAATAACTACATCTGCATCTCTATAGGCTTCTTCCATATTGTGAGTTATCTTAAAACTTCCACCATGTTTAATTGCATTTTCTCTCGCTTGTCTTATAGCCCAATCTGGCAGATTATAACCCTCTGGATAAGCGAGTGTTACATCCATGCCATATCTAGGAAATAATAAACTTTGGGTTAAAGGAACAGATATTGGCTTTTTATGGCTGGTTGCATAAGCCCAAATAATAGATACCTTAGTCTTTCTTAAATCACCAATCTTTTCCTTCATTGTCATCAAATCAGCAATTCCTTGCATTGGATGATATAGATCACATTGTAGATTAATTATTGGAGTTGTAGACCACTTTGCAAGTTCATTCAAGTATTTATTTCCTTGTTCCCAAAAACAATTTCTGCAAGCAATAGCATGGCCATATCTTGAAAGAATTATTGCAGTATCCTTTGCCGATTCTCCGTGAGATATTTGCATAGTGCTTGAATCTAAATAATTAGCATGTCCTCCAAGCTGAGTTATACCAGCCTCCATTGAATTTCTAGTTCTTGTTGATTGCTCAAAAAACATGAGGAAAATAGTTTGATACGGTAAATATGGCGTTATAGTTCCCATTGCAAATTTTTTCTTAAGATCAAGTGACACCTCTAGTAGAGTATTTATTTCTTCATTATTCCACTCTTGAAGAGTAATGAAATTTTTACCCCTAAATAAAGTTTTCATACAAATCCATCCTTTACTTTTCTATTCATATATAAACTAGGAATAATTGCATACATAGCGGCCGCCTTTACCAATTCACTTTTTAAAATTCTCTCATTCGGAGAATGTGCCTCTGCCTCATGCCCAGGTCCGAACCCAATACAAGGTATATCATATCTACCCATAATAGAAACTCCATTAGTCGAGAATGTCCACTTGTCGACGACAGGTTCCTCATTAAATAGACCTTTATAGCAGTCCACTAGAGTTTCACAAACCGGATGGTCCACATCTATCACCCAAGTTGGAAAATACGCAGCTGTTGGGTAAACAACTCCCTTATAAGAAGGTTTTTCATAATCATACATAGAAACCTTCCCTTTCATATTTTTAACAGAGGTTAGATTCCTTATTTGCTCTAGAGCATCTTCGCAAGTTTCTCCACTAGTTAATCTTCTATCTATTGAAATAGTACAACTATCTGCAACTGCGCACCTTGAAGGAGAAGTAAAGAATATTTCAGAAACAGTTAATGTTCCTTTTCCTAGAAAATCATCATAATGAAGGGTTTCATTCAGATTCTCCAAATCTTTTAATATATGCCCCATTTTGTAAATAGCATTCTCTCCTCTCTCCGGTGCAGAGCCATGACAACTCAAACCATGAGTAACTAATTTTATCTCCATTCTACCTCTATGTCCCCTATATATATTGCAGGATGTAGCCTCTGTAATCACAACAAATTCGGGTTGAATCTTATCCTCATTTATCATGTACTGCCAGCAAAGCCCATCGCAGTCCTCTTCTTGCACTGTACCTGTAATAAGCAGTGTATAATCTCCTTGCATGTCCAAATCTTTAATAATCTTTGCAGCATAAATCATTGACGCCATGCCACCCTCCTGGTCACTTCCACCTCGCCCTATGATTACATCCATATCTTCATATCCTTTGTATGGGTCATACTGCCATAAATCCTTATCGCCTATACCTACTGTATCTATATGTGCATCCATAGCAATAATATGTTTGCCGTGCCCTATCGTCCCTATTATATTCCCCATCTTATCTATTTCTATTTTATCAAAATTGACCTTTTTCATTTCCTCTCTTATTCTCTCAATGACTCTAGACTCATCACAACTTTCACTAGGAATAGCAATCATGTCACGAAGAAACCTTGAAATATCACCTTTGTACTCTTCTGCCTTCTGTAAGACCTTTTGAAAATCTACATTCATAGAAAACCCTCCTTCTATTCATCTATATTTTAAAAAATTTGCCTCACTTAAAGCTTGGCAGTTCATGCAACCCATCCCAAAGTATATTTCTATAATTTATGGGATCAGTATTTCCTTCTGTACTAAAGAGTAGTACGACAGAATTTTCATCCAATTTAAGCCGCCTTCTTGTAGTCTCTGCATATTCTCTTTGCATAATAATTGATAATAAGCCTATACCAACAGCCCCTGATTCTCCTGAAACAATTGGTACGTCCTCTCCAATGGGATTTGCAAGAATTCTCATACCTCTTGCAGTTACATAGTCGGGACAAGTACAATAACAATGTGCAAAATCTCGCAATATATCCCATCCTTCAGGAATAGGTTCTCCACAAGCAAGTCCCGCCATAATAGAATGAAGTTTTCCACCCACCTTATGAGGTTTTCCATCATTATTGGATACAGACTTAAAGATACACGCTGCATTAGTAGGCTCCATAATTGTTACAATAGGATGATCCTCCTTAAACAAATTCACATATGCTCCGAGTATTCCTCCAGCCATTGCCCCTACACCCGCTTGCAGAAAAACATGAGTGGGTGTCTCTAATCCTAAATCTTTAATTTGCAAGAAAGCCTCGTATCCCATAGCTGAATAACCCTGCATAATCCACTTAGGTATTTCAGTGTAGCCTTCAAAAGATGTATCTTGCAGCATTTGCCATCCATTATCATTTGCTTTTTTTAGCGCATATCTAACTGTATCATCATAATTTAAATTTGTTACTATAGCCTCTGCACCTAGCGCTCTAATAGCTTGTACCCTTATAAAGGCTGAACCCTTTGGCAAATATATCACTGCTTTTAAACCAAGTTCTTTTGCTGTCCACGCTACGCCCCTACCGTGGTTACCATCTGAACAAGCAACAAAAGTGATTTCTCCAATCAATTTACGTGCATCCATAGATTTTAAATGTTCAAAACTAGTATCTTCAATATGTACACCTAGCTTCTTACATAAAAATTTACCAATGGCATAGGTTGCTCCAAGCATTTTAAATGAATTAAGATTTGCCCTTTTAGATTCATCCTTAACATAGATGCCCTTTACGCCTAGTAGCCTTGATAAATATTTTAAATTTACTAATGGAGTAATGTTATATCCATTGATGGTTTCATGATAAGCCTTTACTTTTCCCAACTCCTCTTGAGATAAAAACTTGGGATAATTTTCTTCTATATCCCATCGCGACTTTTCAGAAAAAAGAACTTGTATTTTATTCTTATGTAATAAATTCATAAATCTCCCCCTATCCATATATTGTTAAAAAATTTATAAAAATTTCTTTTAAAAAGTTAAAATATATATTACCACAACAATAGTGTATGAAAAATTCAATTATAAAAGTACTTAATGTTATAAATTATTGTTAACCGTCCCCAATAACAATAATAAAAGCTACTTTGCAAACATATATTTAAAATGGAGCTTAATGTTTTATATTAATCTCATATTCAAAACAAGGAGGATAAAATTATGCAAAAAAATTTAGTATGGGGGCCTACTTTTGAAGAAATGCTTAATCCAGAAACAATTTCTAATGAGATAAGAAAGAAGGCTTTAAAAGCAAGGTTCGACGCCCCCTTAGATCCTATAAATTTGTTTAATATTAATTGGACTGACCATAAAGGAAACATATGCTATATGGTTATTCCAAAGGAACTCACGGGAGTATCTGCAAATATAGTAGTTATGTATAGTAAAAATTTCCCGACAGGTAGCCACAAGGTAGGTGCAACATATGCAGTTACCATGGAAAAACAATTATCTGGTGAAATAATACCTGGCAAGGATACAATAGTTTTTCCATCCACTGGCAATTACGGCATTGGTGGTTCCTGGACAGGTCCTCGTATGGGTTATACTACAAAAGTAATTCTCCCCGAACTTATGAGCAAAGAGCGCTTTGAAAAAATTAAATATTATGGTGCTACTTATATTAAAACATCTGGATGCGAAAGCAGCGTTAAAGAGATATATGATAAATGCTGGGAGCTTAAGGGAGAAAGTCCTAATAACAAAATTCTAAACCAATTTGAGAGTTTTGGTAATTACTTGTTCCATTATCACGTAACAGGCAATTCAATTAGTAAAGTTGTAAATGAACTTAAGGGAAAAGGCATTGGTAATGGTAGAGTTTCTGCACTAGTTTCTTCCATGGGCTCTTCTGGCACTATAGCCTCAGGTGATAGACTAAAACAGTTATACCCTGAAACAAAAATAGTAGGTTTAGAACCTGTGCAATGTCCAACTCTATACAGCAATGGTTTTGGTGATCATGACATACAGGGAATTGGAGACAAACATGTTACTTGGATACACAATGTTATGAATATGGACGTTATGATGTGTATTGATGATATGGAAAGTAAAAAGGGACTACAACTATTAACAAGCGATGTAGGAAAAGATTATCTTATAAATGTAGTTGGAATGTCCAAAAAAACCGTGTCAGAGCTTTCACAAATATTAGGTATATCTGGAGTTTGCAACTTAATTGGCGCTATTAAAACCGCCAAATATTATGAAATGAATGAAAATGATAATATATTTACTATCTGCACTGATACTATTGATAGATATTATTCGGTAATGAATAATCTAGATAGTGAGTTTGGAACTATGGATAAAACTGAGGCTGCCGTTAGATATAACTGCATTTTTAAAAATATTAAACTCGATTATATCCAAGAAGGCACCTATGCAACAAGGAAGAGATGGCATAACTTAAAATACTATACCTGGGTTGAGCAGCAAGGCAAAACAGTAACCGAGCTAAATAATCAGAAATCCCAAGATTATTGGATGCAAAAACAGAATCAAGTCCAAAATATTGATCAAAAATTAATACATGCAAGAGGATTTTAAATGAATAAATATATGAAACTTGCAATAAAAGAAGCACTGCTTGGAATGAAAAACAATGATGGTGGTCCTTTTGGTGCCGTTATTGTAAAAAATGGTGAAATTATTAGTTTTGCCCACAATGAGGTCATTAAGACTAATGATCCCACTTCCCATGCTGAGATGGAGGCTCTAAGACGTGCATCTGGCAAACTTTCAAGATTTGATCTATCTGATTGTGAAATATACTCATCCTGCGAACCTTGTCCTATGTGTTTTGCCGCAATTCACTGGGCAAAAATAAAAACACTTTATTATGGTTCGACTAGAAACGACGCAGCAAATATTGATTTCGATGATCAATATATTTATGATGTAATCAAAGGAACTGCAAAAGAATTACAAGTTAAGGTGCTACAAATTAATAGAGAAGAGTGCCTTGAACCTTTTCGAAAATGGAAACTAAAAATAGACAGAACCCAATATTAGATTATAAAAAACAAAGCGCTTCCCTTCACTATTTTGCTAGGGAGCGCTTTGTTTTTATGTCTATATATCTAAGGAACATTATTCTATTACTTCTGTATTAACACAGTTATTCGGCTTTTCACCGCTAAGCACCTTAATAATATCACTGGCCGCAGTTAATCCCATCTTTGTTCTCGTTTCCATTGTAGCAGAAGAAATATGTGGAAGAATTGTAGCATTATACATATTTAAAAGCTCTGGCTCAATATCTGGGTCATGTTCAAATACATCAAGTCCAGCTCCCCATATTTCACCTTCCTGAAGGGCTTTGACTAATGCTTTTTCATCAATTACTGGACCACTGCATGTATTAACAATAACTGAAGTATTTTTCATAATAGAGAACTCCTTGTCACTAATATAATGAATAGTAGAAGGCAAAAGTGGTACATGCAGAGAAACAAAATCCGCTTCCTTTAATAAAGTTTCTTTATCCACGAAAATCGCACCCAATTCTTTTTCCATTTTATAATTTTTCCTCAAATCAGTGTATAGTATCTTCATATCGAAAGCCTTGGCTTTCTTTGCAAAGTTAAAACCGATTCGCCCCGCGCCAACAACGCCTAAGGTCTTACCAGTAATTTCTCGCCCAAGGAACATCATCGGATCACAAGACTCAAAAGCACCATTTCTTGTAAATTTATCTGCGGCCACGATTCTTCTAGATACAACCATTAGAAGTGTCCATGCAAGATCTGCTGTAGCATCGTCTAACACCTGAGGAGTATTTGTAATTATTACTCCCTTTTGGGTAGCTGTAGCTATATCAATATTGTTACACCCAACACCGTAGTTAGCGAATATTTTACATTTTGATCCAGCTGCATCAATCACCGCTTTATCAATAATGTCGGTTAAAAGGCATAGAACCCCATCTTTACCTTTTACCTTTTCTAGCAATTCTCCTCTTAATAAAACTCTATCACGGGGATTAATTTCTACATCAAAATGTTTTTGCAAAAGTTCAATAGCCTCATCTGGAATTCTTCTTGTAACGTATACTTTTTTCTTATCCACAAATTACACCTTCCTATAATATCTTTGATTTTATTATCCATAATTCATGACCGCTCAAAAATAAGTTCATTTTTAATCTTTCCTACTTCTTTTATAATCTTCATTTTCCTAAAGCAATAAGTAATCTTTCTTGCCTTAAATACTTTAATTGCTAATATTTTCGCTAAGTTTTTATTAGTAAAATTTATTGGTAACTCTTCTGGTAAAAATCTCAAAAAATCTTTTTGTTCCTTAAATGTTATTTTTTCAACTACTTCTAGAAGTTTTCTATCTACTATGCTTATACCTTTTCTCCTCCAGCTTCCCTTACCATCCTTACATCTAATCTCTTCCTCCTTAGTCATCAAAATCTCTAATATAAAATTATTTGAACCCATTAAATCAGGTATTCTAATGAGTTCATCAAATAAATCTACTAATTTACCCTTTTTAGGCGATTTCCTTCTACTAATTACTTTATCTGTAATTTCTGTTGTTACAATATATTTTTCAATAGCTATGGGATGTACTAACATAACCTTATTATACTTAACCAAATCTCTTAGCTTATTACCAATTGCACTAAAATTTTTTGTTTGTATTTCAATTAATGAATCTTCCCTTACTAAATCAATTACATATTTATCTATTTTAACTTCAAATCTATCGCCTTCTGTAACATACCATTGTTTAATAGATGAATGCAAAGACTTCTCGTTTTTTATATTTATTCCATTTTGCTCATAAATCAAAACAACATCTTCTGATTCGCCCATTTTTTCTCCTAACACTTTATTAACCATCTAAAATTTTATTATATTCTAAAAACATATATCTTATATTTATATAATAATTATAACAGAAATAATATATAATTAAAATCTTAAAATGTAAATAATAGGATTTCGTATAATAACAGACATTGAGACAAATAACAAGTTAATATCATATTCTATTTATCTTCCTATGCCTAAAAGTGTATCAAATCATAATAGAAAATAATATAATACTAAAAGGTGATGAAATATGAAAATTGCGATATTATCTGATACTCATGCAAAAAAACATAACGATAAACTATTCAAATTAATAGACAATTTAACTGAAGAATCTGATATGATAATTCATGCAGGTGATTACATTTCGCCAAGCGTTGTATCGAAATTAAAAGATCATAAAAATTTTGTGGGCGTATGGGGGAATAATGATAAGGGATACATCAGAGATTTATTAAAAGATAAAGTAATTTTATCTGTAGAAGGATATAAAATAGGTATATACCACGGTCATGGTAATAGTAAAAACACACTAACTACAGCTTATGATAAATTTATTAATGATAAAGTAGATATAATCATCTTCGGACACACTCATCAGCCACTTATTTTAACTAAAAATAAAGTACTTATGATAAATCCTGGTTCACCAACGTATAAACGACGAGAGCCATGGTACTCTTATGTTATTTTAGAAATACAAAATAAAAAAATAGACGTTCAAATAAAGCTTTTCAATTAATATTATTAACAATTCATTTTTTAATAAAAAAGCCTACCAAATTGGTAGGCTTTTTATATATTAATCCTCTTCTACTTCAGTAACTTCATATCCTACTTCTTCAAGAGCATCTGTAATATCATTATCTGTTACTTCATCATCAAATTCTGCTACTGCACATTTTTCCTCTAAATCGACTCTTACTTTACTAGCTCCAATGTCTAATAACGCTTCTTTCACATGACTTACACAATGTGAGCAACTCATTCCATCAATGTATATTCTTTTCTTCATTAAAATTCCCCTTTCAATTGTTAATTTATACTATTATATAATCAAACTCTAAATTATATAATCAATAAGTCAATTTAATTTTATATTAATCCCTTTAGTTATTTTTGTCTACCCTTATTTAATAATACCTATACTAATTACAAAATTATAGATACTATTACGCTTCTAAAAATCAATATAGAACTACCAAATATGTATATAATTTCAACAGTTATTGGTTCACTTAAAATATTATATCCAAAATTAATAAATAAATTCCATTTTATTTATCAATTTTAATTTCAGGTGTTTTCCTCATTCCTGTAATTATAAATAACATTAATCCTACCGCTGTAATTATATCCCCTATGCTTATAGCGAAATGTCTTAATACAGTTAAGGGAATAATATCTCCTAAAAACCATAACCTAGTATCTCCATTTATTAATGTATAAAGTCCTTCTTTACTTATATTTAAAGTGAGTCCAGCTGTCTCTGCCGCTTTAGTACTAACTGGCATGGCCCCTCCATTTAAAAAAATTGGAATAGCATTTATCAAAAACCCTACACCCATAAGCACAATATACTTGTTTTTTCTATTAAAATAAACAAAAATCACTAATAAAATATACATTATAGAATTTAATATATATGTAAAGTTACCTAATAGAATTTAATAGATATGTAAAGTTACCTATATTAAACAGCCCTTTTTTTATTGAGATTACAATAAAAAACTCTATAAAGAAAGATATAAAAACAATATATGCCCCTTTTATATCTACATTCTCTAAATTTTTTAATTTTCCTTTTAATATATATCCAATTATAATTGCAATAATTAACCCTTCAATAAACATCTTAAACCTCACCTTGCTTTTTTCGTTTTTCTAAAACTTTAAAATATGCCTCAACAACCTTTGGATGAAACTGACTTCCAGAGTATTTTTTAAGTTCCTCTACAATTACATCATGACTTAAAGCTTTTCTGTAAACTCTATCTGTAGCCATAGCATCTATAGAGTCTGCAAGTTGAACAATAAAAATATCAATACTTAACTCTTCCGCTTTTTTACCATCTGGATATCCTTTTCCATCATATCTCTCATGATGATAGTGTACAATTGGTAATATCTTTTCAAGATTTTTAATATCCTTTAGAATATTATATCCTATGAATGGATGTTTTTTTATTTCATTAAATTCCTGGTTTGTAAGTTTTGACTTGTTGTAAAATGAAGTTGAACCAATAAAAAATCCATAGTGGATTAATTCTGTGTTATGCTTTAATCGACAAAACTAAAACACACAGGAGGATAATCACTATGGAATACCCAAATGATAACACAAAATCACGTAGAAATAAACACTTGAACT
>Ga0209125_1001442_pt1 | contig 22144 bp, 21 predicted proteins | sample BarGraIncub1131A_FD_184503 | JGI IMG/M metagenome (GOLD analysis project Ga0209125, IMG submission 184503) | Arctic peat soil microbial communities from Barrow, Alaska - Barrow Graham LP Incubations 11-31A (SPAdes) (version 2) | ecosystem: Environmental > Terrestrial > Soil > Wetlands > Peat...
TTGCTCCGCCCACTCCGCCAATATCGCTTAATCCAACTTCCGCTCTTTTGTAACCAATAACTACTGAGTCACTTATCTTGACTCCAGTAAATAAGCTACCATCGGCAATCGTTTTGCCACTAGCAGCGTAAGCATCGGCAAATGGCTTTGACTCAATATACGACGCGAGGTTTTTTGTATATTTAGATATTTGACCGCAATATAATCGAATCGGTGAAGACATCGAGCCTCCGTCAATTGACTCAGCCGCACAAACAACATCATCCTTGGTATAAGATGTCATTGCGGAATATTGTTTGCTATATGCGCTGGTTGTTGACTTGATAAATCCTTGATCAACCAATGATTTGCCTATTGCAGTAGAAATTGCAGTTGCTTGGGCTAATACTTCGTCATTTATTCTTGAGCTTGAGTCAACAAAATAAACTCCCAAGTTTGACGCACCATCGCCTGTATAATTTACATAGAACTTAACACCTTTAACCAACCAATATGGAGCTGTGTCACTAGTCCTGAAAGCAATGTGATCACCAGTTAGTTTAGTGTCGGGTGATACGACCTGAGAAAACTTATTCTCAACTGCCTTTTGGACAATACCGACAACATCGACAGGTTTCAAGGCATTAACCGCTTTATTGTTATCGGTACTATTTGTAGATTCTTTTTTTGCAGCGTTGTTATCATTTTTACTATTAATAAATATATAGGCTCCGACCGCACTGGCCATGACGATGGCGGCAATGATGATTCCCAAAATAATATAAACCATCTTTTTGCTTTTTGGTTTTTTGTTATCTAAGTTCTGAATCGGGCCCGTAGTATGCGGCTCGGGGCTATAGTTATCTGGAGGCATATTTGCGTTATTAGTTTCAGGAACGTTTTGGTTATCTCGGTTCAACTCAGTTGATTGTTCGTCCATTTGTTTTTCCTTAAAGTTTACGCTTATTAAGACAATTATATCACTTTCGAAATCAATTATTAGATATACTCTGGTACTAGAGAGGCCTGGTTTTCATTCCAAATCGCAGCATTATAAAAAATGCCAGACCAAAAGGTCTGACGGTTTTTATGGCTCCCGCTAGTGAACGTACTTCGCAATTTTACTACAGAACAGATTTTGCCTCACGGAGAAACCCTAGGTCTCTACGTTGGATAAATTTTCCTTCAATATTATCTGGCTGGTCTGATTCAGAAAGTTGAATAGCATTGTCAATACTATTTGTCATAATTTCTGACATTTGATCATCGATTTCACCCTGTTCTAGTTGGTTGCCAATCTTCTCACCTACTTGCCGTGCTAGATAACAATACGAAGTCTGCTTCATATCTGTATAATCCCGATACTCCACTATCTCGCCAAGTTCTTTGACAATTTCAGCTTCGCAACCCACTTCTTCTTTAAGTTCTCGCGCAAGTGCTTGTTTTATTTCTTCACCCTCATCAACACCGCCACCGGGAAGCTTATGATAGCCATGAAGTCCAACATACATGAGAAAGAATTTACCAGACTCATCCATTAGAACAGCACGCGCAGCTGTTCGGTGATAATAATTGCTTCGATCTTTTTCTGTCACATCACGAAAATCTTTTTCATAAATTGTATCAATTAATTTCATACCTTTATCATATCAAAAATACCTCAGAATTAACTGAGGTATTTAAACATTAGCATTTTGGCTCCGCATACAGGTCACGAACCTTTTAACAGATAAAAACGAGACAAATGTTACACGTAGTGACTATACTGAGAGTGTCTCACTTAAGTATAGACAAAGGAGGTGTTATATGTCATTACAGCTAAAAGATTCAGATTACGAGGAGTACAAAAAGGATTGCGAAAAAGAAGGCATTAAATTCGAGTCAGAAGAGGAAATGAAGCGATCCATGGATAGATTGGTCGACTTCTTCGATGTATTAATCAAAATCGACCAAGAAGAACGATCCAGAAAGAAACGCCTAGAATCTGAGCCAAAGGGCTTTTCAATGTCTGGCGAGGGTCGTAACTGTTCTCTTTGTGGACATTCAGTATATGATTGCGACGGTTGGTACGATAAATGGGGCTTTAAGTGCATGAATTGCCAAAGCGCCATAGATAAGAAAAAAATACCCGGCTCGCTTTGCGGTGACTGGAAAAATGAGAAATGCATAACGGATTCGTCCTTATCTTATAAGTTTGACATTCACACTCAAACAATACGAAAATTCATTAGGCAGGGCAAAATCAAAGCTAGGCAAATACCTAATGGACCGAATATGATACTTCGAAAAGATAACCCCAACCTAAATGATGTTATAAAAAATGAATTAGCTAAAAAGCAAGCGCCTCAACCACAAGTTCAAGATTGACTACTTGTATCCACATAGCTTGTTCGCTAACATCATATTTCTTAGCCAATCTTGTTATATTAAGTGAACTGTCAATAAAGTCTTTTTTGAGCAATCTAGTCGGCATAAGTAATTCTGCCGCAAATTCATCAGCTTCCTGCTCCATTAAATAACCAGAATCTTGATATCGCTTCTCTGGTTCAACCACTACCTGATCATGATTTATGCTCTCGTGCCCACAAAGGTAATGGCCTAACTCGTGTGCTAATGAAAAACGTTGTCTCACATGCGATTGGTTTTTATTTACACCTATAACTTTTTCACCATTTTCATATATGCGAACGACTGCCGATACAGTATCTGGGAAATCAAAAGGCACTACATCAAAGCCTAGCTTCTTGGCAATAGATTCCACATCCACAGGAGCTTCGGCTACATTAAACATCGTCAATAGACTCGCAGCCTTACTACGAGCTAACGGATATCTAATCATATAACATTTCTCCTCACGTAATCATCAAATGCACTAAGAGAATTTTCTACGTCCGATTTCTGTTCGACTGATATATCTGATGTCATACGACCATAAGTAATAGTCGACATCTTAGTTGTTACTATTGGAACAAGAAAATCTCCCACGTTGACACCAAGCGCACTAGCCATTTTGCCCAGAACCTCGTCTGTTGCGTGTCGCTCGCCATTTTCAATATATGAAACCTGCATAGCACTGGTGTTTATTATTGAACCTAAATCTGTTTGCGATAGGCCTTTTTTCTTACGGAACTGTTTAATTCTTGAACCGATTAAACGTTGGTTATCCATGTTGACCTCCCTATTAGTTCTATGATACCATAAACAAGGTGGGAACAGAAATTAAACAAAATTAAACAAATCATAGTTTAATAATAACATAAGACATAGATTATGTCAAAGGAAGAGTTTATGGGATCAAGTTCAAAACGAAAAACAAATGATCGGGTCAGGATTAACCCCCCTAAAAGTATCAGCGTAAATGTAACCTCTACGGGTGGCGGATTATCATCCCCTATAGATACAAACACCATATGCCCCGTGTCATTTCATATAAAGCTAGTCAGACAGGACACATCGGCAGGACTGCTTATTGGAATCGACGGTAATTCACTATTGCTAAATTCTGGAGTTGAAGTCGGGAAAATATCAGATAAAATATTAAAACAAATTGAGTTATGTTATGGCATAGGCGTTCATTATTCCGTCGTATCTGTCATTGACAAAAAAGGTGTGCGCTATGCGGAATTCTCACAATCGTGATAATAACCAACTGTCCATCCTATCGGCACTCTACTGTGACAGTGATTTAGTTTCACCACTCATAAAACCTATAGAAAAGGCTTTTGTGAATGAACCCTGTCTAGGCACTGGAGTTAATATCATCGATTGCAAACACTTTGATCTTAATAGATATATTGAAGAGGCCCATGGCCTCGATTTTAATAATAAAAACATCAATGGTCCAACAGTGTACATCAATCAAGATATACCAATTATCCCTCCGGACTGCTTTAATATGGACCCAAGCGACATAGATAGTGAAATAGTCGGAGTTCGCTTATACGACATCTTAACAAAAAAACCTCGACTTAAAAAAGGCTTCTACCAGCTAGATGATAAAGTAAAAATCAATAAATTAGCCCTGTCACATCCGGTATTACATGGCAAAAAAATAATACTGTTTTGCACTGGAATTGATACAGCGATAGAAAAAATATGGTGGCTCAGGAATGACATTAAACTATTCGACGAAATCGTTAATCTCGGGTTCTACGCCGTTGTAGGCATGAACTTTTCTCTGTTCCTGGGCGAATGCCCACTTGCTCAGTTATTGAATCTAAACAAATCGCTATTATTTTGCCAAGAATTAAGCTTCAGAGGGGTAAACGTCATCCCACATATATACGCCGTAAACGACGAGCAGCGCTTTAAATGGGTTCAATATCTTAACAACAACACGTCCATTAAGACTGTTGCGGTAAATACACAACTACAAAAAGACTACCGATCAAAATTGGAAACCGAGCTTACAATTGCAACACTTCTGAATAATACCGAGGTGACGATAATTACAAACGGCTACAAGCTAGGTGGCACTAACGTATCGCACAATGACAGACTATATAACGCGAACCAATCAAAGTTAAAACGGAGGATGATATTGCAAAATAACAGATCAAAAATCAACCTTAGTTTTACATCATAACAATATAAAGCGACTAATAATCAAGGAAAGTGTACCACTATGACAAATTTAAATAATTGGGTTACGCAGCAACAAGAAGAATATCAACGTAAACTATCGGCTTGGAGTCTAGCCATACCAGTCATTGACTATGACTATAATAAAGTGCGTAAGGATGCATATGGCAGCCTTATCGTTTGGAGCGAATATGGCAAACAAACGCAATTTGGTTGGGAGATTGACCATGAATTACCTAAATCACAATTTCCAAGCATAGCAAACCACCCAGCAAACCTCCGGGCCTTGCATTGGAAGAATAATCGAGTCAAATCAGACAAAATAGACTTTAGGTCATTGTTGGGTAATCGATAATATGGCCAGACACCATCGATCAAAATGGTCTTTTTTCGGCACTCTATTTAGTCTTGCTATAGTATTTACGATGCCGTTATGGTTGCCTGCATGGATTAACTTATGGCAATTCGCAGCATCATTATTGCTGAAGCTTTATAGTTTCTAAAAACTTGACTGACTCAATCAATTTAACGTCAAAATAAGTCGAAGTCCCGACAGTTTTTCTCAATTTACTTGCAGTGGGAGATAATGCCATAACACTACCGACCACGACATTCTTGTGACCTCGTCTCACAGCTTCAAAAGCTACCCATATTCTTCGATTGGTTAACCAGTGTTTTGGCAGACCATACAAATATACATGCTCACCGTCAATCTTAAGCGGCGATATAATCCAACTATTTATTATCTTGCCCGTTCGTTTACCTCGAACCAATTCGGTATAGCCCAAAATAATACGAACGAAATCAGCTTCAGCAGATATATTTTTAATGAATAGTTGCTGATACCCGCCACCGATATGAGTAAAATATATAGAATAGTCTGTTGGCGATAGTTTCATAATGCCGCTACCTTAGCTTAGTTATGCGGTAAATGGAAGTGTTTTATTGTAGTTGGGCTACTGTTGTAGATACTACATGGGAGAATTATGTCACCAGTTTTTACCACTTTGGCGCATTTTTACACGTTTGTGCATACTACTTCGTCATCATTTGCCCATATACGCAAATAAGCTCGTTGACAGCAGCTCTAATACTTCATAAACTAGAGACAACAAAGCGAGTAAATTACTCAACCAAAAGAGTGTCGCCGAGTTAATCAAGGCAGTATAGCCAAAATATAAAACTGATTAACTAGGGCGACTATTTTAGTTACTCGAAGTTCTACACAAAAGGAGCAAGTCATGGATAAAAATGACGGCACATTAACAATACAAAATGTAAAAATCAGCGAGCTAAACCCGGCCCCCTACAACCCCAGAAAGTGGTCTGAGGATGCGATATCGCAGCTAACAGAAAGTATAAAACAATTTGGGATGGTCGACCCAATTCTTGTTAACGGCTCGGCCGAACGTCGCAACATAGTAATCGGTGGCCATTTTAGGCTCAAAGTAGCAAAAGACTTAGGCTACACGGAATTACCCGTTGTATATGTAAATATTCCAGACCTCGAACGAGAAAAAGAGCTGAATTTGCGACTTAACAAAAACCTTGGCGATTGGGATTATTCTCTACTTTCGGAATTCAATGAATCGGTATTGTCTGACATTGGATTTTCCAGTGAAGAAATTGATACAGTTTTCGATATCGACAACACGAACGAAGAAACTTTTGACCTAAAAAAAGAACTTGAAAAACTAAATATAAAATCAATCAGTGCAAACAAGGGTGATGTTTACAAACTTGGTGAGTCCCGTCTAATGGTTGGCGACAGTACAATACCTGAAGATTTCGATAAGCTCATGAATGACGAACTGGCTGACATGTGTCTGACGGATCCGCCGTACATTTTAGACTACCTTCACGCCAAACGTGGCGGTAAACCAGTCACAGGATTCGGCGCAAAAAAGAATCGCAGGTATTTAGAAACTGATTCTCTCCCCGATAACTTCACTGAACTTTGGATGGCAAATATCGCTAAACACGCCAAGCCAGACTTTAGTATTATTTGCTACGAGAACTGGAAGAATCTTAGGATTATATGGGGTGAGATGGAAAAGCATTGGAAGATAAAAAATATGATAGTGTGGCATGTCCCGACGCGCCACCAAAACTTTGCGAGTAAATATAAGTTCTTCAGCAAGTATGACATCGCTATGGTTGGGGCAAGCGGAGATGTTGAATACAATAACGATGACGAGGTCGGCGGGCTTCAGGAAGAATACGAATCTGCCCTCTATGCCATATCGGGCAAACCACAATGGGAGCCACACGCCAAAGGTAAGAAATACCAACCTACTGATTTCATTGACCATAATGCCGAAGACGAAAAGAATAGCGGACAAGGCGTAGTATTTGGCACAAAACCACTACCCATACTCATACCTTACATTAAAGTTCTTACTAAACGCGAAGCCCTTGTTGTCGAACCTTTCTGTGGATCAGGTAGTACACTAATCGCTGCAACAAAACTTGGTCGACGTTGTTACATAATGGAAAAATCACCTGTCTACGCAGAAGTGGCAATGAAACGCTGGGAAAAATTGACTGGCGAAAAAAGGGTGAAAGTAGATGATAAGGGATAGACGTGGCAAAAAAGCTAGGTTCATCAAAGAGCTCGAGAATAGTCCACTTGTCGAAATGGCATGCAGGAAACTGAATGTTTCAAGGGCTACATTTTATCGTTGGTGTGATCAGGATTACACATTCAAGATTGACGTTGAAACAGCTCAGAGAAAGGGTCGTGACAAGCTCTGCGATTTTACTGAATCCAAATTGATTGAGAATATTAAGGACAACCTCCAATCCGCGATTGTTTTCTGCTTAAAGCACAACAGTAAAATCTATCGACATCAATACGCAAAATCATACACTGAAGATAACGAGCAGCTGAAGAAAGAGGTGCGGATACAAAAGAGGCTCATTGATGAGTTAATCGACATGATGGAAATAAATGAAGCATTGAGGATCTGCGGTGAAGTAGATCTAAAAACTTTCAAGGCTAAAGTCGCCAAAGAACAGAGGGCTATGTCAGATTATCAATAGCTGGGTTATAATTAAGAAGTTGAGACCAATCCAAATCAGTAAAGCATTTTTTAAGTGCGTATTTAAGCCATAAATGGGCAGCTACGTACAAAAGATTGGCTTAAATGCTGATTTGGGGTCTCAACAATCCAGCGTGGCTGTCCTTTTTATGTATGGACTTCCTCGCAAGATTGCGGCATTACTTGTAATGAGGAGAACCCATGCAAAATTTAGCAATAAAAGCCATTAGACATTATCAATCACATTGGTCGCCAAAACTCGCAGAACGAGGCGTCCAATGCATTTACGAAACCACTTGTTCACAATACGCTCTTAGTAAATTCCAAAAACATAATATATTTTTAGCCTCGATTCTTACTATTACACGGTTACTTTGCTGTAATCCTATTAACGCTGCCCTAAAATCAAGGAGTATAAAATAATGGCCAAGGAATATAAAACACTAACTTTCATTGATAGCTCTAGTGGCAGACAAAGAATGGCTGAAGTTATTAACCAGCTTGCCGCTGACGAGTGGAAGGTTCACAGTAAAGAAACTGCTGCTCAAGATCGTAGTCATGGAAGCACTTGCTGCCTCGGCTGTATCCTCCTCCCAATTAGAAGTAAGAAGAAAAGTCTAATCACGGTCATTATGGAACGTGATGTTGACCCAAATCGTGATGATGGAGTAGAGGAGACCGATTTCGACAACCAAACTACATCTAACTACTCAAGCAAGCCTTGGTATAAAAATTGGTGGGTCTATGTAATAATTATATTCTTCGTCATGCCAGTCTTATCTGGAATCGTGGGCGGTTTTAGCCGAATTAATAATACTAAGATCCCCCCAACCAGCAATCCGACAATCGAACAAACCAAAAAAGCTGAAGACCCAGACGAATTAAATGTTAGAGTATCGCACGACTCCTCTATGATAACCATAGAGAACAACGAAAATAAAAACTTTACGGGTTGCGGGTTCACGCTAAACCAAGATTATAGTTATGGGTCGGGCGATGAATACTTAATTGAAGCAAATTCGACTGTCAAACTTAGCTTTAGTGATTTCACTAAAAATGGTGGCACAAGATTTAATATATACAGCACGAAGCCACAATACTTATCGTTCCACTGCAACCGTGTCGGCGGAACAAGTGGGTTTGCAGATGTTTGGTGGGACTAATACCAATCCCTCCGTAGATATAACCCCTCTCTTGCATATTATTTTATAAGTATCTTGCTATACTTGTAAGATGAGTCAACAATATAGAATTCACGGTGATAATATTATGGAATGTGAGGTTGCCCTTTCTATAATAGTTGAGTCTTTTAAATCCTCTGGCTTACATATAGACCAAGAACCAAAAGTAATACAGTCGAGAGCTTTTGCCCCTAAATTCCAGTTGATAGTTGACGGAAGCGAGCTAACTTTTGAGTTTTTCCCAGGACATGGCAGATGGGATATTTCCCTTTCGGAATATACAGCGTCTCAAGGAGCTCAACTCAGGGAGGCCGTAGATGCTTTTGTCACAAAATTAGAAAACAACGAAGAAGTACCTGTGGGTGCGTTCGAATTTTGCAGTGCACTACCCGCAGGCAACAACGCATGGCAAAGAACCGGACGAGCCTTGTCTATGATAAGCGCCGGAATACCATATTTCTACTTCGCAGACATAGGGGGCCAGGAACTTGATTCAGATAGAAATATTAAAGCTCCAAGATTTCCAAACCCAATAGTACCTTTTTCGTATCTTGCGGCCACAAGTTCATCATCCGAACAATGTTCAACAATATACCTGCCAAGTCCATCTATTTCGGAAACGACCTTTGCTGAGTTCAAAGATTCATTCGGCAACAGCGAATACAAGAAAGCTATTGCGTCATTATTTGATTTTCCTAAGGCACAGAATGCCGATCTTGATAGCTCACGAATTAAATCAGCGAATTTCGTATTAGACTTGGTAAAAAGACGAAGGGCTAATAATACCTATAGTCAATCTACATGGGGGAACATGTTAGAGAAAGCTAGCCATGCACTACCAATTGCAGATTTAATGAAAAATAATTCTTTAGCATGGAGCAAAAGAATCTCGATACCTTCAACGCAAACTCTACCTAAATTAATAAACACCCTAAAAAATATAGGCGTTCATACTATCGGGTCATCTGACATGCCCTTTTGCTTGTTGCCTAGTGTCAAAAGGGATCAATTCGTACAACAACTTCAAAAATTATACGGAAATTCGATTAGCTCGGACCTATTAGAGAAAATACAAAATGGGAATAAAGATATTGTCATTACATTTATTGCTGGGTTTAAGCCAAGAGGAGACGATTCTCGGCCAGATAGAGGATTAACACCATTAGCAAGAATGATCTTTGCCAATGACGATGTCGAATACTTGAGTATAGTTTACGGCCCAGCTAGCAGAGGTACGTGGAATAGATTGTTTGAAAATCCACACCAATTATCACACACAAATGGTTTATGGGAATCGATAGTCGGCTTAAGTGACTACATAATCGTAGACAGTCTAACTTTAGATACAGAGATCGAAAGAAGAGATTTAATTATTGGAAACGACATTAAGAAAAAAGAGAGAATAAAACTCCAAGAATTCAGCCCAATACCAAGATTTGGAGAACATGATGTAGACTCCGCGTTACATCTTCTGTTTTCTCGATCGGAAAGCAATGGGGTTTACGAGTCACTATGCAATCCTCCTGGTGGCGATTGGAGTGGTATATCAATAATTGATGACAGGGGTAATACTGCTAGATGGACTTCACTGCCGAGAGTGACAGGGGTTAACGGAAAAAGACCCGACCACATTATTCAGTTTATTAACGAGAAGATTATATTATCAATCGAGTCAAAAGATCATCTAGCTAATTTAGAGAGTGGTATTGGTCCTAGATTGAATCAATATACAATGGATCTGCTATCAACTGGTTTAGCTCAGGCTAAAAAACTAAAAGATAGTGTACACTGGACCCAGCTCATTGATATCGAGGCCCTAAAAAACGTAACGAATGAATATTCATATTTTAGCGCAGCCGCATTTATGTGCAGAGATGACTCGACGCTAGAGGAGGCATCTTCAAAATCCGATGCAGACATTGTTATCGGGTTTAAATTCAATGATGATAAAACAACTCTATATGTCAAAACTAGAGAAAGCAAAATACAGTATATATTTTTAGCTTTCTTAAAATCTCAACAGCAAAAGCTAGCTACGCTTAACATTGAAGTTTCTCTGCTAAATTAGAAGTTTATATAAAGAGATTCGTAAACCATGTCGCTAGTTTTATCTTGAGTCTTTCTAAATGCAGACAGACCAGAACTCAGCAATATCTTCCTTTTATATAGTTCTTTTGGGATATGATGTTCATAGATCTTCGTATCCGTATGACCATCATAGGATAATATGTAATTGACCGACCTACTATTTAGGTCTCTTAGATATTCAATAAATTTCTCATACTCGATACTTTCAAGATATCTATTTTTGTTATTAAAATATGGTGGATCAAGATATACGAGATCGCAGCTAGTAGCAAACTTGGTAGTCTCTCGGTAGTCACCATTTATAAATTCGTGGCCCTGAATAATATGACTCCACTCTATAATAATTCTTTCAAGCGCATCGGGGTTCATGCCCTTTCGAGAATGATGAAGTGAGTTATTAAACTCACCTTTAGAGTTAAACCGAATAAGTCCATTCACACATGTTCTACTTAAGAATAATAAATCCAATGGGCTATGGGCTTTGTTAAATCTATCTCTGACTTTATAAAAATATAAGTGACCTTCTGTCTGTAGTTTATGCCACTGCTTTCTGTAATTATTAACAACTTTGATTGGGTTATCTCGCACTTCTATCCATAGGCTTACCAAGGGCAAATATATATCCCCGCCGATTGCGTTATCGGGACGAAGCTCGCCCAGTATTGCGCCGCTTCCAAGAAATGGTTCGTAGTATTTAACAAACTTTACTTTGCTAATCTCTGACACTATAGACTTTGCCTGGCTGCGCTTACTGCCACTCCATTTAATGAAAGATATCATAGTAACTTTTCCTGAATCTGCGTCAGTGCACTATTTAAGCGCAGCCTACTTAAATTGACAAATTCGTCTTCAAGCTCAAAACCAATATAATTACGCGAAGTCATCTTTGCAGCAACACATTCACTCCCAGACCCACTAAATGGAGATAACACAATATTACCTTCATCACTACTCAGCCCGATAATTCTTTTTAGTATCTTTAGTGGCTTCTGTGTTGGGTGCTTGCCTAAACTGGTTTCTGATTTTTCTTTATTGTTTGGTATATCCCAAACCGTACGCATTTGCTTCCCCTGCAGCTTCAAGCCATCTGATTTGTCTGAATATTGCTTAGAGTATTCGTAATTAAAATTGTATTTACGCTTCTTGCCACTATGAGCCCACAACAGAGTTTCGTGACTTGCCGTCAGTCGTCGTCCTGCTAAATTCGGAAACGCATTACGCTTATACCAAACCACTTCATTAATTATTTCAATGTCATTCAGTTGCATTAAGGTATTTATGATACCTGTATTGTGATAAGTCCCAAAAACCCACATAGAGCCAGTAGGCTTGAGAATTCGCTTCGCCTCCTTCAGCCATTTTTCTGTGAATTGAATATAGCTTACGAGCGTATAGTCATCCCAAGTCTGCATAACTTTGCTCCAATCGCCACCCGTGCCCTTTAAACTTCCGGAACCTAATTTAAGTTCCATGCCCTTAGATAAATTATAAGGTGGGTCTGCGATAATCAAATCAATACTTTGGTCGGGTAATGAGCCCATTAATTCAAGTGCGTCACCTTTAATAATTGTATTGATGATTTTGTCTATATTAACTTTTGGAGCAAACGTTTCCATTTTTTCGATATTAACAATAGATTCTCCAGCCTTCTTCGCAAAGTCAGTCACCTCAATTGCCCTAGTTAGGCCTTTCTGACGTTTTATAAATCCACGATCTTCAAGTGCCTCAAGGTGTTGATGTGTTGTTGCAGACGATTTAACACCAATATGTTCAGATATTTCTTGTATTGTTGGACTTGTCTCGTGTTCTTTTTGATACTCAATAATGAAATCGAGCACGTTTTTTTGTCTATCAGTAAGCATATAGCTATTATAGCGAAAACTTACCGAAAATAAAGATAGACTTTCTCTAATCTTTACGGTACTGTTGTCGCTGTGAATATGCTAGATAACCATACGACTATATTGAGATACTGCCTGTACGCTCGTAAATCGAGTGAGTCGGATGAGCGTCAAGCGATGTCGATTGATTCACAACTAAATGAAATGAGGGCTCTTGCTGAGAACGAAGGGCTGAACATCGTGTGCGAGCTCCAAGAGAGCCACTCGGCCAAAGAATCAGGCCAACGTCCTGTATATAACCAACTGCTCAAAGGGTTACGAGAAGACGAATATAATGCCGTCCTAACTTGGGCCCCTGACCGTTTATCGCGAAATGCTGGTGACCTAGGCTCAATTGTAGATTTAATGGACCAGGGAAAATTGTTACATATTCGTACCTACTCTCAAACATTCACAAATAGTCCAAATGAAAAGTTTCTCCTGATGATTTTATGCTCTCAAGCCAAGCTCGAGAACGACAATAAAAGCGTTAATGTGAAACGAGGGATCAGATCTAAGTGTGAGATGGGATGGCGACCAGGCGTTGCGCCACTCGGATATATCAATCGAGCATTTGGTGGTGTAAATGATATAATTCCAGACCCTGAACGATCAGAAATTATCACGGAAATGTTTAACAAAGCCTCTCAGGGCTGGAGCGGCAGACGATTAAAAGAATGGCTAGATAAACAAGAATTTACAAACCGAAGTGGTAAGTTTGTTCCGTTAAGTAGCGTGCTCGCTATGTTGATAAACCCATTCTATTACGGTGAATTTCAATACCCACAAGGACCCGATGCAAAATGGCACAAAGGAGCCCATAAACCGCTAATATCCAGAGAACTATTCGATCAGGTTCAACAATCAAGGGGTATATATAAAGGCCAATGGGGTTCAAAGTCATTCGCCTTTAAGGGTCTGCTGAAGTGCGGTCAATGCGGTGGAGACTTCACCGCCCAAGAGAAGATTAAGAAACTAAAAAGTGGCGAATACAAAAGACACGTTTATTATAACTGCAATCACAAAGTTGATCCGAAATGCAATGAGTCATATGTCAACCAAGATAATCTTCGCGTCTTGTTACTAGAATTTATTGAGAAGAATTATAAGAAAATTGGAATTAGTGACAAGCTTCTAGCGAAAATAGAAAAACACTACTCTGTCACCCAATCGCTACTAGCTCACTACAAACTTGAGCAAAAACTCGATAAACCGTTTATTGAGTATTCGAGATATGTTTTAATAGATGGCAATGAAAATGAGATGACTAATTTTGCAAAAGGAATAAAAACTCAACTGAAAATCAAACACGGAATAATACAAACAAAAACCTAAATAGGCTTCTTATTGTCACAATAATCATCTATAAACTTATTATAATCTTTAATGTAGCCCTTTATTACTGAGCCTACCATAACTCTATGGGCATTTTTTGAATCAGTTTTAGGTATTAGTAATTTTGCAACTTCTTCAGGCTCTATTTCGAGAACAATAAAGCTATCACGCACAGACTCCAAAGAGGTAACCAGGTCCGCTAATCTATGTTTTAACTCGATATCTAATAATGAAAACTCATACTTATTTATTATTCTGTCCATTCTCGACAATAAATCTGTAACGTCATTTTTTATGGATTGATCCATCTCGACAGAAGAAAAACTTGCAAATAAAACTTCAGGGCTTAATGATAATACCTCTTTTGAATATTTCGAAAGTAACTCCGGTAAGCCGCCAATGCCAGCGTTTAAAAAATCCTTCAGGAATTGATGATCCTTTTTATCCTTATAATAGCCAGTCAGGATTGTTAATAAAAACCTTGAATGAACATTCCGAATACGGCCCAGCGCCACCCCTTTAGGAATATCATACTGTTTTTTTGCGTGATAATTTCTAAGATTATCAACAAGTATTACGGTCACTCCGACCGCCATTATACTTGCACTAAAACTGATAAAATAGTTAGACCACCTGTTTTCGGTTTCAAATTGCCACGATAAAATCATAAATATAGAACTTAGAATAATTGATAAAAACACAATTAAATAGTTAAGAGGTATTCTTCGTATATTTACTATTAACATATCTAATTTGTTTTTCATATCTCAAGTATAACACTGGTCACGGAACACGGTCGGCTTTTCGACTGTCCAGTTGCCATATAGGGTACTGGTCGGCTCTAGAACCAAACAACAGAGTTAAAATAGAAAGAACTGCCATCTCTGGCAGTTCTAACCTTTTTTGTCAGCTGTTAAGTCTGACATTGTTCTTCGTCTAGCTAAGGAGTTAATTAGGGGGACTGGTCATGGAACCTGGTCACCATTTTTCACTGCTCAGCTTGGCTCCGACGACTGGACTCGAACCAGTAACCTCGAAGTTAACAGCTTCTTGCTCCACCATTGAGCTACGTCGGAATACAAGGAATATTATATACTCTACCCCTTGAATTAGTCAACTATTAACTTTTGTTTTGCGTCTTTAGATAATCGATTAATCGCGCCTTCATGGCGACGTGTGCACCTTTTAGGCCCAAAACCTTCAAAGCACCAACAAGTACGTAAAGTTCATCCAAAACCTCTGGGCTATCTGCTTTATCAAGTTCATCAAACTTACCAGTCACTGCGTTAATAATCCACTTTTCTTGAGCCGGAGTCGGACCCTTGTGCACTGGCGCATCATCTAAATGCGTCGTCACGACCTCAAGTGACCTGGCTGAATTGTCACGTTTTCGTAAATAACCTTTAGTTATTAATCCATCAATATGGACCGCCACTGTCGAAACTGACTTATATCCAAGCGCCCGCATAATTTCGCGATAGCTTGGACCATAGCCATGACCTTGTATAAAAACATCAACAAAGTTCAAAAGTTCTCTTTGGCGTTTGCTTGATCGCTCATTCATACTATTAGTTATAACATTTTACGAACTTATTGTGTGCGCAACGCTTCAATCTGGCTGGCAAAATCGGCGATTGTTGACCAGCTGGATCCATCCGTCATAATCACCAAAACATAGGTGCCGGTCGGGCTGTAGACAATTGAAGCATCATGCAGTAATCCGTACAAGAACCCGACTTTATCGGCTACAACTGATCCACTAATGCCAGCTGGGATGCCTTGACGATAGATATTTCGCTTCATTGCGCTCATCAACAAATTACGGCTAGATTGCTGATTTAATATTTGACCAGTCTGAAGTTCTGCTAAGAATAATGCCAAATCGGCCGGTGTGGTTTTGATATCCGAACCGCCCACGAATGAGGTACTCGCACAGCCAATGGCATGCGCTTCATTTGTAACGTTCTTTTGACCTATTTTCGTAAGTAAAGCTTCGGCGCAAGCATTATCCGACCTGACTATCATGTCATCAAAACAGGTAGATAAGTCTCGCCCGCCAGCAATTGGATCAGTCCAATTCCACGAACCATCTTCCACACGTTTCAAAGTACTGTAGGCAACAAATAATTTATAAGTGCTGGCGGTTGTGAATAATTTATTGCCATTGTACGATGCACGACGATTTTGGCCAGAAAGTTCTATCATCGAAACTCCATACACTCCCGGGTGCGATTCACTATATTGTTGCATTAATGCCGACATACCTGCGTCGTCCGAACTGTAGCTGCGTTTATAAGTAATTTGTGGTGAAATTGCTGCAGTTGCTGCCGTCGCTTTGTCGCTACTTCCATCAATATATGATTTTAGGCTTCCCAAGGTTGCACCGATATCAAGCTTTCGGCCACTTGCCCCATTTACGCGCGAGGTTTCGGTAAAGTTATAAGTAGTAACAGTTGTCGTGCCGGCATTAACCGCTACTTTGGGCGCGACTTCTTTATTTAAATAAGCCGAGGCTCGATCCGCATTGAATACATAGTTAATCTGTCCGTCTAACGTACTAAAGTCCATCCAGCTGAATAATTCGCCAGTAGGAACTGTTTGGTTTGCGCCGTTGACTGATAGAGCCACACCAGTGCCGGCCTTGGTTTGTAAGCTATCACCGAATTGACGTGCAGCTTTATCATTTACAGTTGGTAAAATTTCTTTGACAGGAATAGTAACGCGATAAGCGACTTTTAGCTGTGGCTTCGTGACTGACAACGTCTGTTTGACCGTGCTGACCTCACAAGTACCGCCGCTGTGCGATGGAACTACATCGAATTTTTCGCCTGATGCCTTGAGGCTTGCATCCTGAGGTTTTACATCGCATGAATTGCCTAGTTCCTTAGTTATATATGCCGATAATACGGCATCGTTTCGCATATATTCAGGCACAGTTCCGCGCTCGGTTATAAGGTGTGCCCACAGAATCGAAGTCGGTACTATTCGCAAATACCAAGGGTAGTCAATCTTGTTAATCCTGGCTTCGTTTTTGGCAGTTAAACCAATTTCATCAAGTTTTGGCGATCGATAAGCTTTTATGGCTTTGCCGAAATAGATTGGTATTATTTCATTTTTATATCTGCTATCGAGTTGTTTTATAGCATCGTTCTTTTGCCAGCTGCTAAAGGAAACTCCGTCAATTGTCGTAAACGGCGCTAAACGATTAGCTGGATATAATAACTGACCTAATAAAATGAGTGCTAATAGTCCACTACCACCGAATAGTAAAATCTTGCGCCAATGAATCCTTAACCTTCGATGTATGCCCCTAATACTAGGCTTAACCCTATGGCGCATGTCTCTCAATTGTTGTCTTATTCTATATATCATAAATCTTCATTTTTCCTCGGAGGAAAAAGTGCAACTACTGCCAATCCCCACCATATAATTGCTACCGTATCGTCTGCCCAGACTGGTAATAGTATACCAATAAGCGCTAATCCAATGCCACTTGCGAATACGCCCAGTGCCAACCAATTGTTCCTTAATTTCCAAAGTCTTATCTGTATCGATGCAAAGATAAACACAAATATTGCCAATCCCAACCAGCCAATTTCGTGAGCCACAAATAGATATTGGTTTTCGATTATCTCTGACTTATTTCCCAGTAAAGACGCCGATCCAGTGCTACCAATGCCAGCGCCTAGTGGCCGACTCAACAATTGCATTGTGCCATCACTAAGTGAATTGACGTGGCCTTCGTTTGAATTTACGCTGCTGCCACCAGTGGGATTTTCGTGTAATACCACGTTGGATATAAATGGCGTATCTCGGATCATGAACAGCCCGCCGCCCAATATAACCAGAATGATGCTTATAGTTATCCACAATCTTGTGGATAACTTACGCCAATACACAACGGCTAACACAATAATTATTGAAACGACAGTGCCAATTAATGCGCTTCTGGAGTAACTTGCCCAAAGCGCTACAACGCCACCTGCCGACAATATCCCAACTATGACTTGAGGCCATTTATCTTTTGTAATTTTACTTTTCGCAATGGCAGATACAATTAAGACCAGCACTAGTCCAGCATATGCCCCTAATGGATTTGGGCCTCTAAGTGTACTATTGATTCTAATAAAGGCGTGATTTTGATCTACTGTCAGATATGGGCTAATTGTATTAACGTTATATCCAATGTATTTCAAGATGTCATTAGGTAATATTAGCACTTGCAGCAAAGCAAAGATAAGTACGATCAATGCGCCGGCAATGCCAACACGAATGAACATTTTTCGATATTCTGGATATAGTTTCATGGCGATATAAACCAGTCCAAAGAATAATATATAGCGCAAATCAATCGCTAGCCCTGCAACACTCGCGGACAAACCTTGGTTAAGATAAAATAGCAAAACCAAATGCAATACAGCATAGGCCGCAATCGCAACCATTACTGGGTCGCGTAATATTTTCATCTTTTTATTTTTACAGATCAGAAATAGGGCGATTAACCCTGCAATCAACATCAATATTTCTTTCCAAGATTTAATCAGCAAACTGTAGTCAGGCCAAATCGTTCCCAGCCCGACACTAATAGGCGCATGCAGTACAATACCGCCGAAAACAATTAACAATATAGCTATATATATCTTCGCTAACATTCCAACAAAATTTTGTTTTTTGGCATTAACCATCTACCACCTACTATATACCATCTACCAACTACTAAAGATGATATAATTGGTTTACTTATGATAGGTAAGAACACCAAATTCTACAGTTTAATCCTAATAATAATTGACACGTTGGTGCTTATGGGCGCATTTGTGCTGGCATATGTTATTCGCGTTAGATTCGACCCTCGGCCGCTACTTGCTAACGTTTACGCCACTGACTACTTTCATGCTTTTGTTTTCATAATCCCTTTTTGGATATTAATATTTATCACACTTGGTCTTTATCGATCAAGTACCTATAACCGTCGACTCGTTGAATGGTCCAAGATTGCGGTCGGCTCATTTATCGGCATACTTTTGGTTATCGGCTGGCAATATGTCAGCGGTAAAAGTATTTTGCCGGCTAGGTTGGTCGCTGTTTACGGATTACTGGCGGCATTCTTTTTGATTGTCATTGAACGTGAACTGCTACGCCTGATTCGCGGACTTTTGTTCAGATATGGAAAAGGTGTTAGCCGTGTGTTACTAATCGGAACGTCCGATGCTACTAGAGATATTGCCTTTAGTCTGGCCGATACAGCCAGAAGTGGTTATCAAATCGTCGCGATTGCTGGACCAAAGAATATTGTGCCTAGTGAACTGAACGTTCGTCATTATTCACTTGTCGAGACTGCTCTTCGTGACATCGAAATTAATAATATTACAGCAATTATTCAAACGGACCTATATGATTCAGCCGATCGCAACCAAAAGATCCTCGGTGCCGCCCAGCGACATCATATCAGCTACAGCTTTATACCTGGTGAAGCTGAATTCTACTCAGGCAAAAACACGATTGATGTATTCCTAGGCTACCCTATGATATCTGTTTACCAAACGCCACTTGTTGGCTGGGGTGCAATTGCCAAGCGATTCTTTGACTTTGTTGTCAGTTTAATTTTAGTTGTTGTACTGTCACCTGTTCTATTGCTTATATTTATTATTAAAAAACTAGTCGATCCAGGTCCGGCCTTTTATATTAGTAAACGCCTTAGCCGATTCTCGGAACCAATTGACCTTATAAAGTTTCGTAGTATGAACGCCAAGTATGGTTCTCGCGACGCCGCAGAAGACTTCCGCGAAATGGGACGTGAAGATTTAGTAGCGGAATATGAAAAGAAACGCAAAGTCGAAAACGACCCACGCATTACTCGCTTTGGGCACTTCTTGCGCAACACATCCCTAGATGAATTACCTCAGATATTTAACGTTCTAAAAGGCGACCTAAGTCTGGTCGGACCTCGGCCAATTCTGCCTCAGGAAACAAAACTAGCTCACGGACGAACCGCACTACTTCATAGTGTTAAATCCGGCGTAACTGGCATGTGGCAAGTGTCAGGACGTAGTGAATTGTCATTTGACGAACGCATCGAACTGGAACTTTATTATGCCCAAAACTGGACCTTCTGGTTAGACATAAAGATTCTATTCAAGACAATTGGAGTTGTTCTTCGAAAAACGGGTGCCAAGTAATGCCAGCTCCAAAAATCGCCATCGTCCACGACTGGCTGACTAATATGGGCGGTGCCGAAAATGTTGTTTTAGCTATGCATGAAGCTTTCCCAGATGCACCAATTTATACATCGACCTTCACACCAGAAAACATGCCAGCCTTCAAAAACCTGGATGTTCGTACAACTTATTTACAAAACTTGCCATTGCCACTTCGTAAACTTCATAAATTCTTTCCAATGTTACGCGTTAACGCCTTTAGAAAACTCGATTTATCAGAATTCGATATCATCCTCAGCAGTTCCAGCGCCGAGGCCAAACAAGTTCGAAAAACTAGACCAGGTCAAATTCACATCTGTTATTGCCACACTCCAATTCGCTATTATTGGAGTCACTATGACGAATACCGTCATGACCCCGGATTTGGTAAACTCAACTGGCTAGTCAGATTGGCTATGCCACTATTAGTACCGTCTCTTAAAAAGGCCGACTACCGAGCCGCCCAAGCAGTTGATGTTTTCATCGCCAACAGTAGCGAAACGCAAAAACGTATCAAAAAATATTACGGCAAACCATCGACAGTCATTCATCCACCAGCCGATGTCGATCGTTTCACGCCAGCCAGAAAGCGTAGCGATTATTATATGGCGCTCGGTCGCCAAGTACCTTACAAGCGCATTGATTTAGCAGTAATGGCAGCCACTAAACTGGGCGTTGAACTTCGCGTCTACGGAAATGGCAGCCAACATCAAAATCTAGTTGATATGGCGGGTCCAACTGTTAAATTCTTTACCGATAGATTCGGTGACGCCTCTGATGATATCGTTACCGATGCGCTTAACAATGCCCGAGGCTACATATTTCCAGCTGAAGAAGATTTTGGCATAGTCCAAGTTGAGGCTTTGGCTGCTGGTGCACCAGTTATAGCTTACGGCAAGGGTGGAGCACTCGACATCGTCCAGGACGGCGAAAGTGGCGTATTATTCCACAAACAATCTGTCGATGCCGTGGTAGATGCTATCAAGCGCGCTCAGCAAATAGAATTCCTACCCGGAACCCTTCGCCGTAAAGCCAAACGTTTTGATAAAAGTTTATTTATAACTAAAATATCTAAAATCGTCTCAGACAACTCCTAGCTATTTCTTTGCAAGGTGTCACCTTGGAACAGTGTTTCTACCACCTACCATATACCATTTACTATCTACTACTCAACCGTGACGCTCTTGGCGAGGTTACGGGGTTGATCGACATCATTTCCGCGGGCCACGGCTACGTAATAGGCGAATAATTGCTGCACAACGTTCAGAACGACTGGCGCCATAATGTCCAATTTGGTATCAATTCGTATAACCTCTTCGGCATCAATTTCTTTTTTACTGTTAGTAATAACCAGGATATGTCCACCTCTGGCATTAACTTCCTCTAGGGTACTAAGGCTTTTATCAAATAGCCAGTTATCAATCAGTAAGGCCACCTCGAAGAATGCATCATCAACTAGGGCAATTGGTCCGTGCTTTAATTCGCCCGCGGCATAACCCTCGGCTTGAATATAAGATATTTCTTTTAATTTTAATGCGCCCTCCATCGCGACTGGAAATAGTGTGTCGCGACCAAAATAAAGTGCATGTTCATATTTTTCGTATTTCTTGGCCGCTTTGGCGATTTTTTCTTTATAATTCTTGACTACATTTTCAATTTCATCGGGTAATTTAGCCAACTCGTCGATATACTTCGAGGTGCTTTGAACGCCAATACCCTTCGCCTGAGCAACCTGAATACCGAACATCGTTATTGCTGCTACTTGTGAGGTAAAAGCCTTGGTAGAGGCTACAGATATCTCTGGGCCAGCATGAACATAGACTCCGCCATCAACTTCGCGAGCAATAGTCGATCCGACGGCA
>Ga0209125_1001443_pt1 | contig 22143 bp, 20 predicted proteins | sample BarGraIncub1131A_FD_184503 | JGI IMG/M metagenome (GOLD analysis project Ga0209125, IMG submission 184503) | Arctic peat soil microbial communities from Barrow, Alaska - Barrow Graham LP Incubations 11-31A (SPAdes) (version 2) | ecosystem: Environmental > Terrestrial > Soil > Wetlands > Peat...
ATTGGGGCGAGTTCAGCCGAACACTAGCACTACCCGTCAGCGTCAAAGAAGACGAAGTCGAAGCAGTACTAAAAGATGGCGTACTTACAATCAAATTCAACAAGATTCGTCAAGAAGCAGCTAAAAAGATTCAGATTCAATAACAAAAGTTATCGAAAAGAAATACGACCCGAAAGGGTCGTATTTTTTTGTTAGCAATTGCTAAATAACTATGATACAAATTTTCCGATAACGAAGTTGACGATGGCGTAAGCCATTATCGCAACAATGATTCCGACAACCGCATACAATATTGTATTCTTGGCCGCAGTAACGTCTTTTTCATTACCACCAGAGATAGTATATCGAAAACCGCCGTAGATTAGCATTAATACGCTAATTGCACCGATAAGATATAGAGCAGCGTTGGTAATGGTAGTAAATACGCCATTTGCACAAGTGTCGCTATTGAACAAACATGTCGTCGTGTTGTCTCCCTGAGCGGCTTTTGCGCCATCTACAATAGACTGAGCTGAAACAGGTTGCGATACTGGTCCGGCTAGGCTCATTCCGAATGCCAACACGGGAATGGCTAACATTCCTGCGATGATTACTTTAATTGATTTTTTCATTAACTTTTTATTCCTTTCATTAATTCTTACTTCCTTTATAGCAGATATTCAACCGATTGTTAAGACCTGACTTGCTTTTTAGCGCCGGCTTTTATGCAAATCTGCCAATGACAAAACGGACAATAGCATAAGCCATGATTGCCACCAACAATCCAACTACTGCATACAGAAGGGTATTTTTTGCCTTAGTGATTAATGCGGCGTCGCCGTTAGAGGTAGCGTAAAATATACCTGAAATAATAATCACTATTACCGAGACTGCGCCCAAAACGTACAACAGGCCGTTAACTAAATTAGTAACAAATACTTTACCAGTAACAGATGACTGTTTACATAGTGGCGACTCTGGTGCAGCTTTGCAGGCTTCGCTGATAGCGGTTTTCGTTTGAGCGCCGACAACATTTGGTAGTACCGCTAATCCAAAACTGGTAATCAAACCTAGCGTTAATAATATATATTTAATTTTTTTCATTATCTAAAATCTCCCCATTACAAATTGAGTTATGGCAAACGCTATAATAACCACAACTAGGCCGACTACGGCATATAGAATTGAGTTCTTGGCCTGAGTAATCTTGGCTTGATCATAAACAGCCGTGGTAAAAGTATAGCCCGCCAAAATAATAACTATCACCGCAACGGCGCCAGCAATAAAATATACCATATCAAGGACTCGGAGTAGTAATACGGCAGCGGAATCGTGTGGGATACCCGTGGTTCCAGATGAAATTTTAACCGATTGAGCTAAAAATTGTATTAATTTCATAATATTTTCAACCCGTCGATAATAAAGTTAATAATAGTAACGGCCGCGAGCGATATAATTAATCCAATCAAAGCATTTAACATTGTTGTGCGCGCCTTGGCGGCGTTATCCGGTTTGCCTTGACTGATGATAAACAAAAAGCCACCATACAGGAAGTAAAAACCAGATAAATAAGCAGCCGCTACGATGGCAATTTCAACTACATTAAATACAATGTGCCATATAAAATTACTTAAGGTTGGATGAGTTCCAATTCCATCTGGGCTTAGAATATCGCAAGTACCTTCGTCTATCAGACTTCTATACCAGGCAGGGAAGCCCAAAAAACTTTGGCTACAGGTAGACGCAGCGCCTACAATCTGTGGCGTTGCCATCGTCATCACAACCCCACCGGCCGAGGCAACAATCATTAATGATATCATCCAGTTTTTAAAGTTATGAGTTATCATTATGTAAATAATCCTCCTGGAATTATGAAATTCATAAATGAATACATAAGTGCATATACTAATATACCGACAATAACGTTTCCAATAATCGTTCTGGCTTTCTTAACCTGATCGGGGCTACCGCCAGCAGTAGTATATAAGATTGAGCCATAGACTACCCCGCCGAGTGCAGCAACGATTACGCCGGCAGTCAAAATATTAAGAACTAGAATCAAGAGTGCCCAAATGCCAGTTTGAGTTGGGTCTTTTGTCCTTCCACCCGTCACGTCACAAGAAATGATAGACGTCGGCTTGCCAGCGCAACAACTCTGCCCCTCTGTAAGAGTTTTTGCATAGATGCCGCTGCCACATATATCACCGGCTGCCGCTGATACAAAAGGCGCGACGAAAAAGCTGCTAAATCCTATCAATAACGCAAATACCAAGATTGTTTGTTTTATTTTCATACCTATCTATAAAATACGATAAAAATGAGTTATTCGCAAGTATTATAAATAAAATTGCCATAACCTCTATTGCAATTTTTATGTATTTAGTGTATAAATAGCAATAACAATTAAAGTTCCATGTAACCATATAAGCATGCAAGGAAAAATCTATGACAGACACAACAGAGCGAAGCAATTTAAATTTATCTTATCCAGAGTCTACGGATGACAAGCCCGAAAAAAAAGGCCTAACTTCAAAACAACGTATTGCTATTATTATGGCGGGAATCGCTCTAACTGCTGGGATAGCTGGTGGCGTAAGTGTAAACGCCTTAAATCAACGCCAACCCGCAGTAGCAGAAGCTCCTGCTAATCCTGCTAAACCAGCTAATACTGGTGAGATAAAACAAGAAGCGCCAATCGATTCAAAGTCATTTATTGCCGAATATGGCTCCAGGTATGAAGACCCTTTGTCTACCTATTACTATGTACAGTCCTTCACAGAGACCAATAACAACAAAAGTGTCTTAATGTCAGATAAATACATAGCTGAATATGATATGTCCGCCGAAAAAGGCGCCATTAGCCCGCTAGGTTTTGAGAGTTATTCGATTTCACCAGACACAAAATTTGACTTGTCGACTGCCATAGAATTATATAATAAATACACGTCTAAAGAACTCAGCCTGTATATGAATGCTTTGGCCCAAAACCCATCACCTGAGGCTGTGGCTATTATTGATAGTCAATTCATGGACTACTGCTCTAATACAGATAATACGACTAGTGCCGCAGATGACAGTAAACGAATTGGCGCGTTGATGGACACTGCCAAACAAGTTGTAAAAAAATATAGAGGAAGTGCTGTAGGCTATATAGTAGCTGAGGGTTCAACAAATTTCGATAATCCGAACATGTCATATTTTAATGAGCAAAGCCCAACTAACGTGAACACAAGTTACGAAAAAACCGGCGCTATAGAATATTCAAATCATGTTGATTCATTGTTAATAGAAGTTTTTGTATTTAAGGGAATGAATACGTCAATTACTCGAGAAATAGTTAAGGACGTTGACCTGACTGTTACTTTACAGCCAAACAATTCACGCCTAACGATAGGACAGGCGACAGTTAAATAATAGCGCTTTTTGTTAATAATTCTTAATTTAGTGTTTATGCTATAATTTTTACATGCGGTTTCACTTCTTAAAAAGATATGTAAAATTATATATCCTATCTATTATTATGTGTGTGTCTTTTGGTGTGATTTCGTTGTCACCGACCACAATGGCGGCCGAACGAACAACAAAAACCGGATGCCAGGGCATGCCGTCCGTCCCGTATAATATAGCGCCCTCAGTCCCACCCGGAGGAAAGATTGACGTAACAATTCTCGCACCCACTACGTTGAAAGTCTCCCTAGATATTACTCTAAAAGACTCCAATGGCGTACCGTTAGAGACCGCCAAAACTTGTGGCAACGCTAGCAAGCCACTGAAAACTGCTTTTTATGACCTATCCGAAAGCAGCTACTCGGTATGCTATAAGGATATTTGTAGTTCAGCGACTATTACCGGCACCATGGGCGTATGGAAAAACGCCACAGTAGGGTTTGCGGTTGAATCAACCGATTTACCCGATGAAGCAACTGGAAATATGATATTCGTTGTGGTCCGATTCAAGGCGCCTAAACCAACAGAACAGACAGTATATGGCCCAATAGTGATTAATCTTTCACAATTTGAAGGAGCCAGCCAGTTGTCGACCGTCAGTACGGGAAATAGAATTATAGAAAAAGGCATGCCGGAACACAACGACACGCTTGGTGGCAATTTTGCAAACTTTGAACCCGGTGCCTATATGGTATGCCTTACCGGGCCACTGACGAACTGTTCCAAATTATTCATGAAAGAAGCCAATAAAAATTATACTGCATATATTGACGTTGCCGATACTGAAGCAAAAGATCTAATTACATTCACTGGCGGAGATAAAAAAACCTGTGGTAGCGAAGTATCTGCAGTCGGTTGGCTAGTTTGTCCGCTCATTAATGGCTTGACCACATTAAACGATGCGATGTGGGGCATAGTTTCGGGTCTGTTGACAGTAAACCCGCTAAACCAAGCTGACTCAATTTACACAGCCTGGGGAGCGATCCGTAGTATTGCTAACGTTTTATTTGCAATCTTTTTCCTAATAATAATATTTTCACAAATAAGTAATCTAGGAATAACTAATTACGGCATCAAGAAAATGTTGCCTCGTTTAATAGTATGCGCCATTCTCGTCAATATATCATTTATCATTGTCCAAGTTATGGTTGATCTGGCGAATATTATTGGCTCTAGCTTATATGACTTATTGATTAGTATAACTGGAGAGGTAACCCTGGGATGGGGATCGTTGGTCAACCTGATTACGGGATCGATGGCTGGTGCCGGTTTGGCAGTTGGCGGCGTTGCCCTTGCCGGAGGAGCAGCGGCGGCTTTTTGGATGCTACTACCAATGGCCGCTATGGCGGCGCTGGGGTTGTTAACTGCAGTCCTGACGCTTATTTTTAGGCAGGCGGTTATCCCAGTCTTGGCAATACTTGCTCCTTTGGCTTTCGTGGCCTATTTATTACCTAATACCGAAAAGTGGTTTAAGAAATGGCGCGATTTGATGATTTCAATGTTAATGCTCTACCCGCTGGCGGCTCTTGTATTTGGTGGAGCGCAGTTTGCGGCTAACACTATAATCGGTAAGGGAGATGATTGGTGGAATCTGCTGATTGGTTTGATAATTCTTGCTGTACCTTTATTCTCGTTGCCATTCTTGGCACGTCAAGGCGGATCAATACTTTCAGCCGTTGGTGGAGCAATGAGCAAACTTGCAGAAAAAGCCAGAAACCCTATTTCTGGATGGAGCAAAGGTCATGAAGATTTAGCGCGCGCAAACTACAGAGCAGACACAGGGGAACATGGTCAAATTAGGAAATTAGCTGAACGAACAAAATTTGGAAAAGCACTATACAACTCACCTCGAAACTTTAATAGAAATGTGAATGGTAGACGCATGAATCGTGAAACAGATACCGACACCGCTAATAAGCAATTTAAGTCACAACTAGGTCGCAACAAGGTTGGTAACGTAGATGGCAGGTCTGCTACACAAAGAGCAATTCATGCTGAAACCACCGCCAAAAGCGACTCTCTAGATGATGCTCATCGATTTGCTCAAGGCGGCGGAGTAGGTGGCAAGGCAGCACTCAATCGATTAGGGTTGGCCGAAAAACGAGGCGAAGTAGATAAAAATATTACCGCTTCTCGCGTATCAAACTTGGCTAAAGGAAAAAAGCTTGATGACAAAATCAGGACGACTGGAATACAGACTCAAATTGACTCTGAACAATCCGCGACTAGGGTAGCTAATGACTTCACGATCGGCGGAGGCGCCCAACTCCATCACGAGCTCGGAGCAGCGAAACTCCAAACGAGTAAGGACACGAGTGAAATAGCCACAAACTTAGAGACAGATCCCACTCTACTTAATTTAAGGATGGAAAATGCACAATCTAAAATGGACAACTCTACGGCCTCTGCGAATACGGCAAATGTCTTTGAACAAGCGAGCACGGATGCTGTTGCAGTAGCTGGTACGGATTTAGCGGCAGTTACCCCAGCGATGAGAGACTCGGCTAAAGCGACAAAGCTTGCTTCACAAATCACAGCAAGCGGAGCACAGTCTATAAAACACGTTACAGATCAAGAGTACGCAGATGCGGTTGCTAAAAGCTATGATATTGGTGGGTATGAAAGTAATTATGGAATGGTGGATAGAGAAGGAAATGAGATCCCAATGTTTGATAGACAAGGAAATGAAATTGCTGTCGGTGCATCGGAAATCCCAATTACATCAGAAGCTAGGGCAGCAGCCAGTATTGACCCTAACGGCGTTCAGCACGTCCAAGCCGTAGCCACAGCCGGCCAATCTAGAGCAAAGGCTGACAATGTCACTGCAGCCGGAACGTTATTTGCCGCACAACACTACACAACTGATGAAAATGGAGATTATATGAAAGTAGTAATGGGTGCTCGTAGGGATGGCGCGCCATCTACGCCAGAAGAGCAAGAAGCTGGAATGGATGCAATTGTTCGAACAGGCAACGTAAAAGGTATGGCTAAAATTCAAAATCAAATAGCTAAACTTAGGAGAGATAATGACCCTAGGGCAGCTCAATTACAACAAGCATATAATGCTATGCTCGTTACTAGTAGCAAAAAACCAAAATCTACGGGTGGCGGAGCATTAGGCGCTCTTGCAGCTGGTACGCTAACTGATACATTTGAAGAAGGGCTGGTTAAGTACGCACAGGCTGGTAAATTTGCTCCATCAGAATTTGCTTCAATGGATAAAGACGAAATAGGAATGTTGGCAGACACCCTTGGTTCTGCTCTCATTGCAAACCCAATGGCAGTTGGAACGACACAGATAGCTGACCTACACGTAGCAATATCGGGCGCATTAAACGACCCACTTTATAAAGGTTCAATTCCTCCAGAAAAAAGGGACCAACTTATGGCTTTATTGAGTGCCATAGATCCCACAAACGCAGTATAATAAGACAACACTCCAACAAACTGCCTTGTTTGCTATACTATAAGCAGTATGGCGGTATATAAAGTCCCCCAAGATGTTGAAGCCGATGATAAGTTAATCGGTCCATTTAGTTTTCGCCAGTTTGTTTACTTGGTAATTGTAGTTTTAGCAATCGCCATGGCCTGGGGTTTATGGCAGTTATTTATACCACTTTCAATCATCCCACTACCGATAATTATATTTTTCGGTGCGCTAGCCTTGCCACTTCGCAAAGATCAACCAATGGAAATATATATGGCAGCAATGGTGTCATTTTACCTAAAGCCGCGTCGACGATTGTGGGATCCGGACGGCATTGATTCACTTATCGAAATAACGGTACCTAAAACAATCGAATATCAACGCACCAAAGATTTAACCAAAAGTGAAGCCGAGCGTCGTTTTAGCTACCTAGCCGAAATAGTTGATACCCAGGGGTGGGCCGTACGCGGACCTGGCGTCCAAGCCCCGAACAGCGCTATGAACAGCGACGTCTATTTTGAAGCTCAACAAGTCGAGGACGTGCTAGACGAAGATAACGCTATGGCTCAATCACTCAACGACAAGCTAGCTCAAAGCGATGCCCGTCGTCACCAAGAAGCGGTAGAAATAATGCAGAATAAAACCATGCCCAGCCCATCAAGCTATTTTGGCAGTACACCATTAACAGAGCCAGTAACGGCAGCCGAACCTGTTATTAATAAACCATTGGAATATAACCCTTACCCAGATATTCAGCAAGCAATCATCCAGCCGATCGACCAAACCAAACAAGCAGTTAATACTGTGCCAACCACTAGCGAAAAGGTAGTGCCTGCTGGTATAATAAACCTCGCAAGTAATACCGATTTATCAATAGCTACGATTGCGCGCGAAGCAAACCGTATTCAAGAAAAACAAGACTTGAATGACGAAGTCATTATAAAGCTTCGATAATAGTAGCCAACAGGGGAGTGGGAACCAACAAACATGCCGCCGAACAATCAATTTCCAAACCAAACGCCTGCCGTTCCTGCTGCAGGTATTTCTGCTGTTCAAGGTTCCGGCACTGCGAAGCCTACTGCAGAAAAGCCCAAGAATCCAAATTCGACCCAAAACACCCTGTTATTATCGGAAGTTCGCGACAATATGGTAATTATGGCCGATGGCTCATTCCGGGCAGTTGTTGCCTGTAAATCTATCAACTTTGACCTAATGAGTAGTAGTGAACGTGAAGGTGTTGAATATAGCTACCAGAATTTCCTAAATGCCCTAAACCACCCGATACAAATATTGGTTAGATCGCAACGCATAGACATAGGCCCATATATTGATCGCTTAGTAGAAATCCGTCGTAACCAAGATAATATGCTGCTAAATGTTTTGATGGACGATTACATTAATTATATTGATATGTTGTCCCAAGAGGCTAATATTATGGATAAGTCGTTTTTTATCGCCATTCCATATTTTCCACAAGGTGACATGACTAATCTAATCGAACAGGGAAAAGGATTCTTCGGCAAGCTATTTGCCAAACCCAAAAACGTTATCACCAAGATTGATAGCGTAGCTTACGAAAAAGCTAAAACTGAAATTAAAAATCGTGTTGATGGCGTTATGGCAGGATTATTCCAACTAGGCATCCAAAGCCAACAACTTGATACTAAAAGTTTAGGTGAAGTATATTATAACTTTTATAATCCTGACACCGCCGTTCGCGAGCCACTTGGAGATTTCGAAAATGTGACTGCAATTTATACCAAAAAGGGCACAGACGATGCGCCTGCCAATCAAACCGAAGGAACAATCTAATGGCCAAACAACCTGATGTAAATGATATCGCGGCACAACAACGAGCACGCGAACAATCCGAAGTCGAGCAGGCATTCTTAAAAGGTGTCACAACACTTCGCGATTTAATTGCACCAAGTAGCCTCGAGATTCACTCATCACACTTCCGTTTGGGAACAAAGTATGGGCGTACGCTTTATATATATGGCTACCCAAGGCAGATTTACACTGGTTGGTTAAGTTCCCTTATTAATATCGATGAGGTACTAGATGTCAGCATGTTTATTTACCCAGTCGAAAGCCAAGTAGTACTGAATAACTTACGCAAAAAAGTAACCCAACTAGAAGCATCGATGTCTATAAATAGCGAAAAAGGCCGAACGCGCGACCCAGGGCTGGAAGCTGCCATTGGCGATGCTGAAGAGCTTCGCGACCAGTTGCAAGTTGGCGCTGAGAAATTCTTCCGCTTTGGACTATATGTCACACTTTATGCCGACAGCCTAGATGAGCTTGGGTTTGTACAACATAAAATTGAAACTATATTTGGTCAACAAATGATATTCAGTAAGGTTGCCAGCAGTCAACAAGAGCAAGGCCTCAATAGCACCATTCCACAAATGACCGACCAATTACAGATTCGTCGTAATATGAATACTGGCGCCATCAGTACTAGTTTTCCTTTTACTAGTGCCGATCTAACCCAAGAAAACGGCATACTTTATGGTATTAACATGCACAATAACGGACTAGTAATTTTCGATAGATTCAGCATGGAAAACGCTAACATGGTCGTCTTTGCTAAGGCCGGGGCAGGTAAGTCATTTACTGTTAAACTTGAAGCCTTGCGTAGTATGATGACTGGCTGTGAGATTATTATTATCGATCCAGAAAATGAGTATAAAAAATTATGTGAAGCAGTCGGTGGCAGCTACATTCGCCTTAGCCTAAGCTCTAATACCAGGATCAACCCGTTTGATTTGCCACGCGTAATAGACACCGACGAAGCCGACAACGCCCTGCGCGCAAACTTGATTACACTTCACGGACTATTAAAATTAATGCTGGGCACAACACAAACGGCAACTGCCGGCATGCCACCAATGTCATCATTATCACCAGCCGAAGAGGCCGATCTGGACCAAGCCTTAATTGATACATATGCCAGGGTAGGTATTACGACTGATCCACTAACTCACAACTCCGTACCACCAACTGTGAGCGATTTATACGATACATTACTACATATGGGTGGAAGTGGACCAGGACTAGCTCAGCGTCTGCGTAAATACACGACCGGAACATTTGCTGGAATATTTAGTCAACAATCAAATACCGAAATAAATAACACGATGGTTGTGTTCAATACTCGTGACCTAGAAGACGAGCTAAGGCCGGTTGCTATGTATATCGTCCTTAGCCATATCTGGAATATTATTCGTGCTGAAAAGAAAAAACGCATGCTGATTGTTGATGAGGCCTGGCAGTTAATGAAATACGACGACTCAGCAAACTTCTTGTTCAGCCTAGCTAAGCGCGCTCGTAAATATTACCTTGGATTAACAACTATTACTCAGGACGTTGAAGATTTCATGGGCAGCAAAATGGGTCGCGCAATCGTAGCCAACAGCTCAATGTCGATATTACTAAAACAATCACCAAGCGCAGTCGATGTACTTTCTGACGTATTTAAATTGACCGAAGAGGAAAAAAAGCGCCTCGCGAACTTCCCAGTTGGACAAGGTTTATTCTTTGCCGGGCAAAGCCACGTTCATATCCAAATTGATGCCAGTGAGACAGAAAAACAACTCAGCAATACCAATCCTCAAATCGAAGACAAACCATTAGGAGCCTTACCAGTCGACAGCCCCAACGTAGGTAGCTATATAAATCCAGGGTCAAATATTTAAGGTATAATTGGGTAAGTATGGCTGAGCCCGCACGAAAACATAAAGAAATCGAACCAGATATACGTCCACATTTTGGAGTTATTGAAGGTGGTGGGCAAAGCACGCCCGATAGGGCGAACCTTAAGGGCCTTGAAAAACAAGAATCCAAGCCAGGTAAACCAAATACAGGCTCGTTAGCTGAACAAGAATCCAACGGATCAAATGTCGTCAAGGGACCGTGGGAAGACAGCACAAAAGGTAGCCCAAAACCAAATGGTTTTATGGGTTCTATGAAAAAGAAAAGTGCCAGCATAGCAATATCTCTTACCCTTATAGGCCTAGCATTTGTTGGAATTGGTGGAGTTGCTGGACCGAGTTTATTATTAGTTAACATTAAAGAGGTAATGGTAAATAAGTTTAATGCCCAGCTGACAAGCATGGACATTCGAACAACAAAAATACTTACAAAAAAAATGAACACTACTATTGGAGTTTGTACTTCGGTGGTCAGTGTCGGTTGCAAATATTCAACTATGTCAAAAAAACAAGTGGCTAACTTCAAAAAGGCCGGTATAGACATAGAAGCCGATGGCAAAACCATGTTTGGGCGCACAAAACCAAAAAGTTTTAAATTTGAAGGAAATGATATTTCCGCAAAAGGGCTCAGTGGCGCTCTAAAAGATAGCCCTGGTTTCAGGACTGCCATAAAGCAAGCCTACAACCCAAAGTTTGCGGGTTTTGCAGACTCTATCTGGGGAAAAGCAGCAAGTAAATTGGGAATTACTAAATTAGCCGCCAAATTAACCGGCAAAACCGACGCTGAGCGCCTAAAAAGCGTCCAAGACGCTACAAAAACCGACATTGGCGATGACCCGAAACCCAAAGCCCTGACCGATACTGATATAAACCCCTCAACTAATTTAGGCTACACAACAGGAGAGATAGCAGGATTAAATGTAAATAAAGGAATCTCAGACAACTTTGCAACTAATATTTATAGTAAGGCCAAAAAAATCGCGGCCACAGCTAAAAAATCAGCTTTTGGGGCAGTCACGGGGGCAATCACATCTGGCATCAACTCTACTAAAATATCTGGTTTTTTTGATAATGCCTGTACGGTTTATACTTCTATGCTGGCGGTGGGATATGCGGCTAAAACTGTACGCGCCCTGCAATTAGCCAGCTATGCGATATTATTTTTAAATGTTGCCGATCAAATAAAGGCAGGTACTGCAAAAGCTGAAGATGTTTCATATCTAGGTGGGGTACTCACAGCCGAATCGACAGCTACTAAAAAATCAGCGACAGCTTCCTTTGGATATAATTTTGCAGCCTACGGGACCAAGGGCACGATGCCAGATTCTGCCGCACAATACCTTGCTGGTGGTGGATTAACCGGTACCCTAATTGGTGTAACTTCATTGGTCAATGGATATCTTGGCGGTGCACCGAAAAAGACTTGTCAAGTTTTGAATAATCCTTTTGTCGGCGCCGCTTCTTTTGGTGTTGGACTCGTATCTTTGTTTACTCCGGCCGCTCCTATTAGATGGGGCCAGCTAGCACTACAAGTTGCGCAGAGTATAGCAATTGGAGTAGCTATTGCCTATATTCCCGCATTACTACAAGATATCATTGCCGGGGTCTTGGTTGATAAAACCACGGTTGGTGAAGATGCTGGCGACGCCCTAACGTCCGGTGCGTCGGGAATTATGAGTACCGCCGCCAGCACAGGTGGCAACGCGCCCCTAACTCCAACCCAAGCAGTTGCCTATAATGGCCTCACGCAAGACATCGCGTCACAATATGCCGAAGAGGATCGGTTAGCATATAGTCCATTCGATATCACAAATAGTAATACGTTCTTAGGTTCAATAGTAGCCAAGCTCGTACCTTACACTTCAAATATGTCATCATTGTCTGGCGTCATGAGCTCTATCGCATCGATAACATCCAGTTCATTTGCAACCATCACATCACCAGCCACTAAGGCTGCTGGCGTAGACGACTATACAATGTGCCAAGACTACGCATACAATGACCTCAATGGTGACGGCAACACTAGTGATAGAGTTGCGACAGACCCTTATTGTAACGTTGCCTACGGTATTCCTCCAGAATACTTAGATGCAGATCCAGTCAAAGTATCTGACGCGCTTATTGCTGCAGGCCAAATAAACCCAGAAACAGGCGAAATAATTGGCACAGATTATAAAAAATTTGTAACCGACTGTATCGATCGTACAATTCCACTTGGTGATTCTGGAAGCGACGTGCAAGAATCTGATGGATCAAATTGCATAGCTAATGATTCCAATAAAAACTTCTACATATATTATATTGATCAACGAGTCCAGACGGGTATGGACGAAGATGATCCGGCAGTAGATGATACCGGCAACGAATCAACAGACCCAACAGCTTTTGATTCCAAGACGATGAAGGAACTTGCCAAGTCGATTATTGATAGCAGCCACGTCACCGATAATACAGGCCAACTAAAGCAAGTTGCTGCTGGAACGCGGACCGACATAAATATAAAAGTTTTAAAGATTGTCGCCGAATTAGCAGTAAATAATCGGTTTACTATTACAGAATTAGTTCGTTCAAAAAATGCCAACTATGGGGCTCCGAACAGCATACATAAAGTTGGGCAAGCTGTCGACTTCAGTGGAAGAGTAGGTATAAACGGAGTGACTATACCAACTTACAGCAGTTACAGTAGTACTATTCAGAAATTCGTCAACGAGGCATCACGGTTGTTGGGAAGTGATTGTAGTATGATAGGAGTTCCCAATACTAAATACAGCGACAATGCTCCTAAATCAAAATGCGACATAAATTATGATGGAGGAACTGGTCCTCATATTCATATTGGAATAAAGGCCTAGGTGTATTATGAAGAAGCATTTAACTACGATGAAACTATATATATATTTGGCTATTATGGTTACATATAGCCTAATGCCCTTAAAAGTTTTCGCGATTGACACTAGTTTCTATAGTTCTAACGATATATTATTTTATAACCCTGATGAATGCAGTGGTAGTGGAGATTCAAGTGGGGCTGGTACGGTTAAACAAACCAAGGGAATGGAAGACTTTGTCGATGCCTATGGCCAGATAGCATTTAATACAGGAAAGAAATACGGTATACCATACGAGGCTATGCTTGCCCAGAGGGCTACGGAATCTGGTTGGGAAGATTCAGGGCTAGCTAAGAGTGCTAATAATTTCTTTGGAATTAAAGCCGACTCTAGCTGGAAAGGTGATTTAGTTACACTAAAAACCAATGAAGTCTATAACGGAGTACGAAAAACCATTATGGCTAAATTTCGTAAATATCCAACGGCGCAAGAGGGTTGGGATGGTTATGGAGAATTTATTACACATAATAAGCGCTACAAAACAGCCCTAAAATACCCGGGAGATTATATTGCCTACATAAGAGAGGTTGCCAAGGCTGGCTATGCCACCTCTCCAACCTATGCCGAAAACTGGACTGGCATTGCAAATAGTATTGTAAAGTACCTTAAATCGGAAGGTAAACTTTTGCCATCTTCTGAAGTTGCCAAGACCAATATTCCAACTGGAGGTAGCTCTGGTGATGGCTCAGGTTCAAGGTCCGGCGCATGCTCATCAGATTCGACGGGCGCGGGTGATACCTCACAACCCGACAAGACAGTTAAAATTGGAACTGGATGGTCTCTAAAAGACGGGGTTGATTACTCAGAAACTAAATGTGCTGATGGTTCTACAGAAGAGGGAATATATACACACCCCGTAACTAAGTATGTAATAAGGAAATGCGGCATCAGTGCCTTTGGCATCGTAAACTCCCTTATCTCGCAAAGAACCATAAATATGATTAATGCAGCTAAAAAAGAAGGGGTCACTTTGAGTGGAAGTGGTTGGCGTAGCTACGAACAACAACAAAGGGCCTGGAATAAGTGCGCTCCAAATTGTAACGGCATGGTTGCAAGACCAGGAGATTCAAACCACGAAAGGGGCATAGCTCTCGATGTCAGGAGTAAAAGTAGTGGTGAGCACCTAACGAAAGCCGATGCTGAGTATAAATGGCTAGTAAAAAATGGAGCCAAGTATGGGTATATCAACTATGAAAAAGAAGCTTGGCATTGGTCAATGAGTGGAGGCTAAAATGAAAAAAAATGAAAAAGTTATTATATCCATATTTACCACAGCGTCGCTTGTTGTTTTGTTAGGGTTGTCCGGCTTTTTATACCAAACTAATGCCAATAATAATATAGGGGCGATTGACACTAAAGATAAAATCACATCAAAAGATAATGAATACTACTATGTCGAGCCGGGCTTGGAAGAATATGCAAAAGTTATCAAGCCAGCTGTTGAGAATTATTTAAATCAGGATATTTCTATACCTGTTAAAAATCGCAACAGTCGATTAAGTCTATATTTTGCAGGCGATAGTCCGGTTTATGGTTATGGTCAAATAAATTTATCTACATCCGTTAATAAAAGCTCTGCGATGGTTACATCGGTTATGCCGTCAGATGCCGAAGGAGTTGACTTAAGTTTTCAGATAATTGTTGAACTGACATTATATACAAACAATAAGCCAAATTTGGAAACTCAAACATACTTAGTTACGTTGAAAAATACCAGCGATAATTCATACATAACCTATGATATATGGAAGGTAGAGTCATGAGCCGTAGATTATTAATGATAGCAATCACAGTATTTTGCATCTTACTTGCTGGGGTGTTTATTTCGTCAGACTTTATATATCGTAATGGAAAAACAAATGTAAATATATCCATATCATCACCAGACGCATATCTCACGATTAACAGCGTAGTTGTAAAAACTAACAATATATATCTCCAGCCTGGTAAATATTTAATTTCAGCAAACAAAAAAGGATATTTCGAAAACAGAAAGATATATGAAATTAACGAAAAAGAAATGAATATGCACCTAAAGCTAACGCCAATTCCAGATAAGACTGTCAGTGAATTGAATTTTGACGGTGATTTTAATAAATTGCAAGCTAAATATCCAATTATTAAAAACTTTCCTTATGATGCTGGGGTTTATTTAATAGATTATGACATAAAGGGTTCATATTTAAAGGGTTATTCTATCGAGCTATTGGTCATGTCCGATAATGCAATAGGTCGTCGAGAGGCGCTAAGGGGCATTAGAGACTTGGGATATAACCCAATTGATTACAGTGTTAAGTTTGAAAACTTTGAAAGTGAGATTAAATAATGAGTCGAAAAATAATAATATTTTTGTTGGCTGTTCTATTGGCTCTATTTGTTGGTATTAATATCATCATTGGTGTAAATAGTAGTACCAGAGTCACATTTACATCAACTTATCCCAAAACTTCGTTAAAAATTATATCTCCAGACGGAAAACAGATACTTATAAATACCACTCAAGCTATAGATTTAAAAATTGGAGATTACCAGGCGTCATACCAGAACAAAGACTTGAATAAAGATAGTTTTTTGGTGTCAATCAAAAAAACAACCAGCAAAATAAATCTTGACCCTGGATACAACAATGACTTGTTGACCTCAAAAATGTCCGTCGATAAAGAGGAAATAAAAGGAGTTATAGGATCATTATTTAAATCAAACAACTACTCAATAGGCACCGAAAAGCTTTATCATAAAGGTGAGTGGTTTGCTGGCTCTTTAATTGTGTACCAAGTTAATTTAAATATTGACCCGGAACTGGGCAATCCAGATAATTACGATATTTATTATGTAGTTCTTAAAAAGAATCTAAACAATAACTGGGATTTAGTTGGTGGTCCGGGATTAATTTTAACAAAGCCAGAAAATCCATCGATACCAGATTTTATCCTAGACGACCTCAACCCATCCAATTAAGAACCTTGGCTATAGTTGGATAGAGTGATAGCCCTTTGAGATCGAAGGGGTATTTGTGGAGGTAATAATTATCTGTCCTTTTTGACTATCCATTAGACATTTCTGTCTTAATTCGTCTAGTTCACTAAAAACATCATCCAATAATATAATTGGTTTTATATTAGTAATCTGTTCGATGATTTCAACTTCAATAAATTTAATCGCTAGGACTATCGTCCGAACTTCACCACGTGAGGCGACGTCTAAGGCGGGTGAATCATTAAATCTGAATATAACATCGTGTCTGTGCGGTCCGGTGCTTGTAAAGCCTAATAACTTGTCTCGATCTACGTGGTTATGTAAATCGTTTAAAAGCTTCTGTTTGATGTCGCCAATGTATGTATTTGAATAATGAACCGAAATAATGTCAGTCGATTTAGCGATAGAATTATATACATCATTTAGCTGGCTATTTATTTGTTCAATAAAAGCAATTCGTTTTTCAATTATATACGCACCATACTCACTAAGTGCAATATCCCACACAAATAATTCATCGCTAGTTGTGTGCAACTTTTTTAATAAATTATTGCGTTGTTTCAAGGCCCGTTCGTATTTATGAAGGGCGCTTAGATAAAGTGGGTCGAGTTGGCTAATAAATCGGTCAATAAATTGTCGTCGTCGAGTCGGTGAGCCATGTAATAGTCGTAAATCATCTGGCTCGAATAAAACCACAGGGTATTTATGTTTAGCTGGTAGGCGATACATAACCTTGTCATCAATCGTAATTTTCTTGCGTCCTGAAACTAAACTTGGATCAAAAGTAATCGTGCGTTTGATATATGAATCAAATTCAATATTTATCCGCCACCATGGTGATTCATGACGCAAAATATCATTATCACTACCTTTAAATGAAGTGCCTTGTAATGCAATATAGATTGCTTCAATTAATGATGTTTTACCGCTGCCGTTATTACCAGTAATAACTGTAACAGTGGGAGATAATTGAACTACAAATTTATCGTGTGAACGAATATTTTCAACTGATAGTTTTTTTACCACCGTCATATCTGAATATTACTAACTTTTTAGTGGCATGATGATGTGATAATAATCAGTATTTGGTGTTGTTGATCGCAAAATACAAGGTGCAATCTTACCGCTAAAACTAAATTCAACTTCATCACCCTCAACAACCGATAGGGCTTCACTAAGATAACGAGAGTTTAAAGTTATTTGACCATCGGCGGTTACTTTAGCACTAGCTTCGGAGTTATTTTCACCAAATTGTGAAGCAATCGAATGGACGGCCAAGCTATTTTTCTCTTTATCGGCGGTTAATGTAACACTGCCACCTGATTCACGAGCAAATAATCCAGCAATCTTTGTTACGCGGATAAAATCAGCTTTATTAATTGTAATAGTTGTCTCTGATGAAGTAGGTATTAACTGGCGGTAATTAGGGAAGTTTCCATCAATTAATCGGCTAATAATCTCAGCGTCGTTAATACGGAATCGAACTTGAGTTTCGTCAAATAAAATATCAATTTCATTTGATTCATCAGTTATATTTCGTAATACTTCAGAAAGGGTTTGAGTTGGAATAATAGCCGAAACTTCACTTTTAGTCTCAACAAGTCGTCTTTCAGATAATCTATATCCATCAGTAGCAGCTAGATATAATTGACCTTCGTGAGAGTTCCAATAAACACCGGTAAGTACTGGGCGAGTTGAATCATTACTTGTAGTAATTATTGTTTGAGAAACAGCTTGTTTAAAATCTTCTATCTTTATACTGTATTGAATTGAAGAAGTTTCATTAATTGTAGGAAGTTCAGGAAAATCATCAGCTATAAAACCATTAATTATTGAGGTGTATGTACCGCTTTTAATATGAAGATTGTCATTAACTACTTTAAGTTCGATTGATTCTTTTGGAAGACTTGAAATAAACTCTGACATTAAACGAGCGGGGATAGTAATTGCCCCAGGTTTAGAAACTTTTGCACCAATATATTGAGTTGAAGCAATTTCTAAATTAGTTGCAGCAACAAGTAAACGATTACCGTCAGTTCGAAGAAGTATATTACTAAGAATTGGTAATTGTGTTTTTGTACTAGCAACTCGTCCAACAGCTGATAATGCACGATTTAGATTTTCTTGGGTGACTGTTAATTCCATTATTATTACCTTTCTTTAATTTTCTTTTAATGGGCTCATTAATAGGCTCTGTGGATAATAGGTAAAACTTTTATTCAACAGATTAAATTTTGAGTTCAGGTATGTGTATATCGTAGTGGAATAGTGTAGTAAAGAAAGGTTAGTAAATAGTGTTTGTGCACCTATTATTATATATTTATATAGTGAAACACTTTCTTTAGTGGATGAATCAGCACTAGATGTACTACTAAGAAGTCGCTGGTTGTTCACATTTTTTACCCATAGTGTGAATATAGTATTAGGCATATAATTTCTCCCTAATTGAAGCAACTTGTTCACGAATAAGGAAATCTAATTTAATAGCTTTTTCAATCTTTTCAATCGAGTGAATAGCGGTAGTATGATCTTTGCGACCCAACTCATTAGCAATTTTAGGAAAACTAAGGTGTAATTCGCTGCGTAGGAGGTACATTGCTATTTGACGTGGTACAACGATATATTTATCACGTTTTGATCCACATATCTCGCTGAGTTCAATTTGGAAGTGTTTTGCTGTTCGATCAATAATTTGTTTACTTGTAATGTGTTGTGGACGTGAGTGACGAATATTTCCAAGTAATCCTTCGGCAGTAGAAATATCTGGTTCAATGCCGCGCATTTCAGCATAGGCCAGTAATTGGTTTAAGGCACCTTCTAGTTCACGGATATTAGTTTTGATGTTGGTAGCTAGGTATTCAACAGTTTCTTGATTAAGTGTGACGCCAGATTGTGAAGCTTTGATATTTAAAATTGCACAACGCGTTTCAAAGTCCGGCATTTGAATATCGATTGCCATGCCCATTTCAAAACGGCTTCGTAAACGTTCAGTTAAGGTTGGAATACTTTTTGGTGGTTTATCGCTACTGATAATGATTTGTTTATTATTTTGATGTAGGTGATTAAAGGTGTGAAAGAATTCTTCTTGAGTTTTTTCTTTACCAGCAATAAATTGCATATCATCAACAATTAACACATCAACATTTCGGTATTTTTCAGAGAAGCCTTTTTTCTTGAATCTAATGTAATCTAAGAATTCACTAACAAATGTTTCAGAACTAATATAAAGTACGCGAATTTTTGGATCATTCTTGATTAATTCATTACCAATAGCCTGCATTAGGTGAGTCTTACCTAAACCAACGCCACCGTATAGATACAGGGGGTTATATTTTACACCTGGATTTGTAGCGACAGCTCGGCTGGCGGTATAGGCTAGGTCATTACTTGAACCAACTATAAAACTATCAAAAGTATATCGGGGATTTAGATTACCAACTGATGCGGCCGTCACTTTAGGCTTGTTTGTAAGTGGTAATATCTCATCAATAGATTCAGCATGGGATGTATCAACGGTTGTTTCACGGTTTAATCGAGTATGTTTGCCAGTAGTGTTGATTGTATAAGAGATTTGCTTTGGATTAATACCGTTTTTTAACAGGACACCACGGATTTGGTCGTTAAATTTAACCTCAAACTGTTTCTTGGCAAAGATGTTTGGAACAGATATAACCACACCTGCGTCACTCTGGTCTAGCAGCTCGGTGTTTTTGAACCACGTCGTAAATGTAGCGTGAGAGACCGACAATTCGATTTCCCCGAGCACACTCTGCCACAACGCGTGATGCATATTTAAACCTCTCTAAAAAACACACTTAATGTCTTTAACTATACCTAATGCCAGGGTTTTCCACAACCCATAATCTTTAGAGAAATCATCTGGTAAATAGGGGTGGCAGTTATACACAGTTAAACATCGCCTCTATTAATGTGTGGAAAAAGATGACGTTTTGGGGGACAACTTTTATATACCAAACAATCCTATTTGAATTTATTCAAGTAACACCTTGCCAAAAGAGGGAAATTTAGGTACACTGGTACGGATATGCCAAAACGAACTTTTCAACCACACACCCGACACAGGGCACATGTACACGGATTTCGTGCACGTATTTCGACCAAAGCCGGACGAGCTGTTATAAAGCGACGCCGAATCAAAGGCCGAGCACTACTTACTGCTTAATCCAAAAACGACGCAACCCGCGTCGTTTTTAAATTGACCCAATAAAACACCACTCATTACTAATTCCACTCACCATCTACCACTTCCCATTTCCCAACCCCGAAACCCCATCTGTTATACTAACTATAATGATTCCTTTCAAAAATCGCTTCCATGGCCACAGTAGTCTAAATTATGTTTATAAAAATGGACAAGCCGTCCGTTGTCATTCGATGATTATTAAGACTGTCGCGAATAAACACCGGCAGGATTCTCGAATCGCAGTTGTTATTGGTAAAAAAACACTCAAGAGTGCCGTTGGGCGCAATCGAATTCGTCGACGGATATATGAAGTCATTCGCATCATACTTCCAAAGCTCAACGGAGTATATGACATCGCATTTATTATAACGGCGAGTGATATTATCAACATCTCGCAGCAGGAAATGATCGATCAGATAGAACAACTACTTGGCCAATCAAAAATACTAGTGAAAAAATAAGACCGTACAAAAATGCTGGAAACTGTTATAATGGGCTAATAATATTAGTGCCTTTTTGGAGTTTTTACACCTGTGGATATTTTTCAAGTCTTTATCGTCCAACCAATTTTTAACCTACTAATCGGAATTTATAGCTTTATACCAGGCCGAGATTTCGGTGTTGCTTTGATAATATTTACGGTGTTAATTAGGTTTGCCATGTGGCCACTGGTTAAAAAACAACTTCACCAAACCAAGGCTATGCAAAAAATGCAGCCAGAACTGGCCAAGATAAAAGTTGAGACCAAAGGCAACAAACAACTAGAAAGCGCCCGAATGATGGAGCTGTACAAAAAGCACGACATCAACCCGTTCCGCTCAATCGGCATCTTGTTTATTCAGCTACCTATATTCATCGCGCTTTACCAGGTCATCCAGGTGTTTACACTACATCGTGATCAGATAGATAAAATGACATATGGGTTTATGAAGTTTTTAGGTCCAGTTCAGGACATCATTGCTCATCCCGAGCATTTTAATAACAAACTACTTGGATTTTTAGACTTATCTGGACGCGCTATTACTTCAAGCCCATTTAATGTAAATATAATCTTATTGATTCTAGCAATTGGCGCAGCCTACACGCAGTACATCATGGCAAAACAGATTACGCCAAAACAACAGGGACCCAAAAAGCGCCTACGCGATATTTTGAGTGAAGCCTCTGACGGCAAAAAAGCCGACCAGTCCGAGATGAATTCCGTCATGATGGGTTCGATGACAAAGTTTTTGCCAGTCATGATGTTCTTTATCATGATCAGCCTGCCTGGCGCCATCGCACTCTATTACACCGTATCTAACCTAGTTGCCGTATTGCAACAACGCCACATTCTAAATGAGGATGCCACGGAAATGATTGAAATTGCTGACGAGGCACCAACGGTTGGCCTACACAAAAAGGCAACAACCAAAGCGCGGGAGAAAGAGGCTCAGACGGCACAAATTATCCGTATCAAAGCCCGCGATTCATCTTCTTGGAAAAGTAAAAAAAAGGAGTAGTTATGGATAG
>Ga0209125_1001446_pt1 | contig 22138 bp, 18 predicted proteins | sample BarGraIncub1131A_FD_184503 | JGI IMG/M metagenome (GOLD analysis project Ga0209125, IMG submission 184503) | Arctic peat soil microbial communities from Barrow, Alaska - Barrow Graham LP Incubations 11-31A (SPAdes) (version 2) | ecosystem: Environmental > Terrestrial > Soil > Wetlands > Peat...
AGATAGGAACCAAATATTTAAATACAAGGGAAATTATAGCTATTTTCTGGAGAAGAAGGCTGAACGTGAAACTACTGAGGCAACAGAGATAGAGAAAGCGAAGTCACTGTATAAAAACGAACTTGAATGGATGAGACGCATGCCTAAAGCCCGAGGGACAAAGGCAAAAGCGCGTGTTGATTCTTTCTATGAAATTAAAGACAAGGCATTTCAAAAAGCCGAAGATAAGCTCCCCCAATTGGAACTTAAGATGAGTAGAATGGGAGGGAAAGTTCTGGAAGTATATAATATTAACAAATCGTATGGGCCGCTAAAAGTAGTTTCAGATTTTTCATTTATTTTCAAAAAAGGTGATCGTATTGGCATTGTGGGACGGAATGGTGTTGGTAAATCAACTTTATTAAACTTACTAACAGGCCTTGATCGACCGGATAGCGGACGTGTTATTGCTGGCCAGACTTTAGTAATGGGTTATTATTCTCAGGAGGGACTGGTCCAGGTTGAAGATAAACGAATTATTGATATTGTAAAAGAGATTGCAGAAGATATTCCCTTGGGAAAAGGGTCAGTCTCTGCTTCACAGTTTCTGAATTATTTTGGGTTTACATATCCAAATCAGTATAATTATTTCTCAAGTTTAAGCGGTGGAGAGAAAAGGAGATTGTATCTGCTGATGCAGTTCCTTCGTCAACCTAACTTCCTTATTCTCGATGAGCCTACTAATGATCTGGATGTTTTCACGCTAACATTGCTCGAAGATTTTCTGCTTTCATATCCCGGTTGCCTTATCATTGTTTCGCACGATCGTTATTTTATGGATAAACTTGTAGAACATGTTTTTGTCTTTGAAGGCGATGGGGTTATAAAAGATTATTATGGTAACTATTCAGACTATTATCGTGAAAAACTTGCTGAAGAACAAGATCTTAAATCAAAACAAAAACAAGAAAAAGAATTAAAGACAGAACCTCGGATAAAAGAATTGTCTAAAAAACCGACTTTTAAACAACAAAAAGAATACGAGGCATTAACTAAAGAGATTGAAAATTTTGAAGTTGAAAGAAATAGTATTCTTGAGAAGATGAATTCTGGTTCGAGTTCTGCCAGTGAATTACAACAGTTATCAGTCCGATATGCAGAACTGGAAAAGCAGCTCGAAGAAAAGGAAAATAAATGGCTTGAATTAGCTGAACTCTTTTAATCTCATTCTTTTTATTTAAAATCTATTTTACCCATTTTATGCATAACATTTAATATGTGATTTTTTTTACGTAGAATAAAAGATGTGGGAGCATTCGGATGCCATTTTCTTGGATTGGGTAATACTGCGGCTATTAAAGCTGCGTGTTCTTTAGATAGTTCGCTGGCATTTGTATTGAAATATTTTCGAGAAGCAGCTTCAGCGCCATACACTCCATCGCCCATTTCAATAACATTCAAATATATTTCCATGATCCGTTGTTTACTCCAAAACGTCTCAATAAGCAAAGTAAAGTAAGCTTCCATCCCTTTTCTAATCCAATCTCGACCAGGCCAAAGAAAAACATTCTTAGCTGTTTGCTGAGTAATTGTACTTGCCCCGTGAAGTTTACTGCCTCTTTTATTTAAATCGGTCGCTTTTTGAATAGCTTCTAAATCGAATCCAAAATGTGTCAGGAAATGATTGTCTTCAGATGCAATAACAGCTGTCTGGAGATTTGAAGATATTTGTCTGATAGGCGTCCACTCTTTTTTTATGGTCGGTTCCTTACCGTTTGCAACTTGCTCAATACAACGCAATAGCATAAGTGGCGTGACTGGTGGATTAATAAAACGATAAAGAATAACCATCAGAATGCTTGAGATGAAGAATGCATAAATGGCTATTCGGATCACTCTAAAGACCTTTCTGAAGAAACTGGATTTTTTTTTCATCTTCAGGTGAAAATTCTGGTATAAATCAATTGCCAAAGGTAGGAATTATTTATAACTTAGACCCAAATTGGCAAAATGAACTCTTTTAATTTTTTTTATCATGTACAACATTATTGGGATTCGCCACGAAGACAAATATCTTCTGGAGCGACGAGCACCATTAACGCCCCGTCATGTGGCCCGCCTGGTAAGCGAACATCATCTGCATTTTATTGTTCAGAGCTCTCAGAAAAGGGTTTTCAGTGATGATGAGTACCAAAAAGCCGGGGCGCAAGGGGTCCCAGATCTAAAAACGGCAAATATTATCATTGGTGTTAAAGAAATGCCAGAACATTTCTTTGAAAAGAATAAAACCTATGTCTTTTTTTCTCATGTAAGTAAAGGGCAACCTTTTAATATGCCAATGTTATCGCGCATGATGGAATTAGGTTGTAACTTGATTGATTATGAAAAAATAACTGATGATCAGGGCAAGCGACTTATCTTTTTTGGGCGTTACGCTGGATTAGCTGGCATGATAAACACACTGTGGACCTTTGGTTGTCGTTTAAGTAGAATGGGCCTTACGACACCATTTGCACGTATCAGACAGTCTAATGAATATACTTCTCTTGAAGAAGCTAGAAATGAGATTTCTGATGTGGGCAAAGAGATTGCTCAGCATGGACTTCCCGAAGCAATACATCCGTTGGTCATTGCTTTTATGGGATATGGAAATGTTTCTCAGGGTGCACAAGAAATATGTAGCCTGCTTCCAATTAAAGAGGTTCCGGTATCTAAACTTAAGGCCACAATTGAAAATAAACTACTTCCTTCAAATATTCTTGTTAAGACTGTTTTTAGGGAAGAGGATATGGTGGAACCTATGTCTCCTGATACTGAATTTGACCTTTACGAATATTATCACCATCCGGAACAATACAGGAGTAAGTTCTCTCAATATTTGCCTTTTATCAATATTCTGGTGAATGGTGCTTATTGGGATGCACGTTATCCACGCCATGTGACGAAAGATGCTCTTGCAGATTTATATATTAAAGGTAATTGTCGTCTTTCAGTTATTGGAGATATCTCATGTGATCCTAATGGGTCAATTGAATGTACCTATAACGGAATGGAAATAGACACCCCCGTTTTTATTTATGATCCTTTATCCCGAAAGTATACTATGGGATTTGATGGTGATGGAATCGCTGATATGGCAGTGGATATTCTTCCAAGCGAATTGCCACGAGAATCTTCTAATGGCTTTGCCGATGTGCTGGTTAATTATTTGCGCCCAATTGCTGATGCTGATTTTTTCCTTCCCTTTAATCAATTAAAACTACCTTCTGCCATCAAACGTGGATTAATTTTGTTTAATGGGCAGTTGACACCTGATTTTGAATATCTAAAGAAGTTTCTAAAGAAAAATTCCTAAACACTTATACCTAACCTTTTAATATCAATAGAAAATGAAAAAAGTATTGATTCTTGGAGCCGGATTAGTGGTAAAACCCATCGTTACCTATTTGCTTCAACATGGATTTCATGTTACAATTGCATCACGAACCAAAACTAAAGCTGATGGAATGATTCAGGGACATCCCAATGGAGTTGTCATTGAATGGACTATGGATGATGAAGATACGCTTGATGAAATGGTGATGAATAATGATCTGATTGTAAGTTTGTTGCCATATACTTTTCATGTAATGGTAGCAAAAAAATGTCTGAAACATAAAAAGAATATGATAACAACTTCTTATGTAAAACCTGAAATGCAGGCGCTTAACAAAGAAGCAATATCAGCAGGGATTATTATACTAAATGAGTTGGGTCTTGATCCGGGTCTTGATCATATGTCGGCAATGCGTATCATCGATCATATTCACGCTAAAGGAGGAAAAGTTGAAGAGTTTTATTCTATCTGTGGTGCATTGCCTGCACCCGAAGCCGCAACGAATCCATTCCGGTATAAGTTCTCCTGGAGTCCAAAAGGTGTAGTAATGGCAGGAAATAATGATGCAAGATATCTGCGTTATGGAAAAGTGGTAGAAGTACCAACAGAAAAACTCTTTAAAAATCCGATTAAGATTAATTTCGACACTATTGGAGAACTGGATGTCTATCCAAACCGCGATTCTATCTCATACATTGATATTTATGGAATTCCTGAAACAAAGACCATGTTCAGAGGTACGTTCCGTTATCCGGGATGGTGTGAGACGATTGACATAATGAAACAGCTAGGAATGATTTATTATGAAAAGTATAACATGGAAGGCATGACTTATGCCGACTTTATGGCTTTAATGATTAATTCAACGAAAACAGAGAATATCAAAGAGCAGGTTGCCGCTTATCTCGGTATCAGTGTTGATATGCATTCAATCAATGCACTCGAATGGCTTGGTCTATTTACGAATCAAAAGATGAATAGATTTATAGATTCTCCTTTTAACGTAACATCAGACATTATGATTGAAAAGATGGAACTTGGCGCTGAAGAACGTGATATGGTAGTAATGCAACACATTTTCCTTGCTTCTTATCCCGATGCTACGGAGGAAGTGATTCGTTCGCGAATGCTCGATTTCGGAACTCCGGCAACTGATACTTCAGTTGCTCGGACTGTTGCACTACCTGCTGCTATTGGCGCAGAAATGATTCTTAACGGACAGATTACTGTGAAAGGGGTATTCAGACCAACCATACCTGAGATCTATACTCCCATATTGAATAAACTAGAGGAGCTTGAAATTAAAATGGTTGAAGAATATGGATTGGCTTTGAGTGAAAATATTCATTCCTAAGGGTTTTAACATTTCTTATTTATCTATCTTATTGGGCATAGTAATCGCTATGCCCAAACCATTTATCTTTGCAAAAAAAATAATCAATGGCTTTTTTAAGTAAACTTCTAGGTTTTGGATTAGGATGGGCTGTAGGCGGACCGATTGGTGGCATACTTGGCCTTGTTTTCGGTTCAATGGTTGACTCAGTAAGTACAGGGCAATATGCAGTTGATGATGAACAACAAAATGGAAATATTGTAACACATCCCGGTGATTTTAGTGTTTCATTATTGATCCTTTCAGCTGCTGTGATGAAGGCTGATGGGAAACTTCTTCGATCTGAATTAGATTATGTAAAACACTTTTTTGTAATTCAATTTGGGGCAGATGTTGCTGAAGATAGAATCAAAGTTTTGCGTGAGATTCTCAAACAAGATGTACCAGTTGCACCCATTTGCGCACAGATAAAACAATATATGGATTATCCGTCAAGATTGCAGTTGGTACATTATCTTTTTGGTCTTGCCTTGGCAGACAATCATGTTCACGAACTGGAAATGTCGGTACTAAACCAGATTTCGATTTTATTGGGATTGCCAAATCAGGAGTTTGAATCGATTAAAGCAATGTTTGTTAAAGATAATGATGCAGCTTATCGAATACTCGAGGTTTCAGTAGATGCTAGTGATGAAGAAGTTAAAAAAGCTTTTCGTGTAATGGCTAAGAAACATCATCCTGATAAAGTAGGTCATTTAGGCGACGAAGTACAACATGCTGCAAAAGAAAAATTTCAACAAATAAATCAGGCATATAACGATATTAAAAAAATAAGAGGGTTAAACTAAACTAAATACGCTCAATTCAAACGTGAAACGATTAATATGATAATTGCAGACGAATATCTGGTATTACTTGACAGGGCAACAAAAGATCAGCCTGAACATCGAAGAATGTTACCGCGTTTAAAAAAAATTAAATCCAATCTATTAGATGATACTGTTCATCGATTGCATAAAGAAGCTTTCGATATTATAGATTGTTTGAAATGTGGCAATTGTTGCAGAGGAATCAGCCCACGTATGACAGATAGAGATATCGAAAGGATTGGGAAAAGTCTTAAGTTAACGCCTTCTGCTGTGTCAGAGAAATATATCACAAGGGATACTGACGAATTTTATTGTTTTAAACAATCGCCTTGTCCTTTTATAGACGGTGAAAATTATTGTCTGGTTTATAAAGATAGTCCTCGAGCCTGTAAAGAGTACCCCCATACAGACCGACCAAAATTTACACAGATTATTGATCTTAGTTTTACGAATTCGATTATCTGTCCGGCAGTCGCTTTCGTATTTATAGAACTACGTAAGATATTTTAAGTTTCAGTTCGGCTGTCAGAATTGTCAATTCAGCTACCATTGTGACTATTCTGTAATCTTTTTAATAGACAGTTTAAGTTGAATAATTAATTTTGACTCATAAAAAGATGCAAGTCATGAAACATTCAACTTCAATATCCTTTTTAGTCGGAGCTTTCCTCATTATTCTTGGCGCTGCTTTCTTTGCTGAAGAAATATGGCAGATAAATATTCCTGTTTTTAAACTTACTGTTGGCTTGGTGTTAATATTTGTAGGGCTAAGATTAGTCTCAAATAAAAAGAAAGACGAATTCGTAACTGATGAAGCCAGGGTAATATTTGATGATCGACCCTTTGATGCTAATTTTATCCGTCCCAGCTATAGTGTTGTTTTTGGTTCAAGTATTGCAGATCTTTCAAATTTACCAGCAGGTGAAAATAAAGTAGTTGAAATTAAATGCGTATTTGGTGAATTTAAAGTGAAAATTAATCCACAAGCAAACGTGCAGATAATATCAAAAGCTGCTTTTGGAAGTCTGGAATTTCCAGATCTTAGTACGTATTCATTTGGAGATCACTTATGGAGGTCTTCTGTTTTCGATCCTTCTCATCCAACACTAACTATTAGGGCTGATGTAGTGTTTGGTGCTATAAAAATTGCAAGCTATTTATAATTATCTTCTTTTGGTTGTTGTATTATTTCCGTGCAGTAGTAATCATAAAAACGATTATTATTGCACGTTTTTTTATTGATAGTATATGAAAATTGTTGCGATTGAAAATTTTGGATTAACCCTTGCACAAATCAACGACTTAGCCGATAGATTTGAAACGCTTGGACACTCTTTTACCTTCTTTGAAAATAGAAGTGAAGATGAAAATATTAATTGTGAAAGGGTAAGAGATGCTGAAATATTAATTGTTTCCACTATTCGGCTTTCAGAAAAAGTCATTTTATCATGTCCGGAACTTAAAATGATTGCTGTTGCGTTTACAGGTTGCGACCATATTCCACTTAATCTTTGTCGTGAGAAGGGGATAATAGTCAGCAATGCTGCAGGTTATTCAACACGCGCAGTTGCAGAACTGGCAATAGGTTTGATGATTGATCTTTTACGCAGGATAACACTATTTGATTCCGAAATAAGACAGGGGATGGGACGCAATGCATTTTTAGGTAGAGAGCTTGCTGGTAAGACTGTTGGAATCATTGGTACTGGATCTATCGGATTAAATCTAGCCCGGATTCTTCAGGCCTTTGGCTGTAATATAGTAGCATATAGTCGAAGTATCAACCCCAGGGCAAAAGAATTTGGAATTAAATATCTGACCTTAGAAGAAGTATTGGCTGCAAGTGACATCGTCAGCATTCATACTCCATTAACACCTCAGACAAAAAATCTTATCGGTGAAAAAGAATTGCATTTAATGAAACCTTCTGCCATTTTAATAAATACAGCAAGGGGTGGGGTGATTGATCAACAAGCACTTGCAAAAGCACTCTTTGAAAAGAAGATTGCAGGTGCAGGTTTGGATGTATTTGAAATGGAACTTCCTTTGCCGATTGATCATCCACTATTAAAGACGCCCAACGCTATTGTTGTCCCACATATTGGTTATGCAACCGAAGAAGCGATCTCAGATCGTGCAGAAATTGTAGAAGCCAATATCCTGGCATGGCTGAATGGCAAACCTGAAAATGTTGTCGGATAAATAAACGTGTTTTATCTGTTATCATTCATTTCTTATTGAATATTATATCAAATTTATTTTTTTACAAGAATGTTGTGATCAATAAAAAATGATGTATCTTTATAAAAATCAGACGACAAGCTTATTAAATCGTTACCTGATCACTGCTATAATATTCTTAGAACTCTCCCTGATAACTTAGGTATAATTTCCCTCTAAGCCGTATTTTAGCCGTATCTATGCCGTATTTAAACCGTATTTATGCCGTATATATATACGGCATAAATACGGGGAAGATTCGAAGTACATTTTTAATAATTTTGGAATAGCTGAGAGTTATATCTAAATTATCTCTCGATATTATAAGCGATATCGAGGAATGAAAGATAAGTATTCCATTCAGATTTTAAGACTCTTTCAGATTGGTTTTGAAATAATTCAAATATAATCTTCGTATACAAACAAATGTAGATTGTAATTCTTTTGAGCTTTTCTTATTTCCCATCAAGAATAAGTGGGGTATTTTTACCACCACCCATGATGATTAATTTGGCATTGGGCGAAGTGGCAATGGCTTTAATCATTTCATACTGAAGTTGTTTGTCACTCAAACCAGTACTCATAATCTTCTGATAATCAGCTATTCCTTGGGCTTCTACTCTTTTCCTTTCAGCTTCCTGTGTTTCTTTTTGAAGAACAAAAGTCATTTTCTGAGCTTCCTGTTCTGCATTTATTTTAGATTCAATGGTAGTCTTAACTGATGCAGGAAGCGTGATATTCCTGATTAAAAGTTGTTCCAGCAACAATCCTCTGCCTTTAAAATCTTTTTCGATAGACTGATATATCCGCGTCTGGAATTCATCGCGTTTTGTTGAATATAAAGCAATTGCATCATAATACACTGCATTATCTCTGATTTTTGTCCTGCAGATAGGGCGTACAATTGTATTGCGGTAATCTGTCCCGATTTCTTTCAAAATTCTGGGAGCTTCAGTGGAAATTACTTTGTATAGAACCGTTAAATCTATAATTACTTCAAGACCATCAGCTGATAATACTCTTATTGCATCATCTCCCGCTACATCCCCTTCGTCGTGCTTTGATGACATTGTATAATTCTGTGTTTTAATATCGAAGTTAACAACTTCAACAAGAGGGTTCACTATATTTAATCCACTTTCTAAAACATTATTGTTAACTTTTCCAAAAAGTTTTTGTACACCCACTTCACCTGGCCCAATCTGAAAGACTGAAGATACTGCAGAACCAATGAAAATTAAAGCAATACCAACTAGCTTTATGATATTACTGTATCGTTGAGTTGGTGAATAGATTTTTTCATTCACAAATCCAAAGATCAATGCGATTACTCCAAATACGATTAGAAACATGTTCAATTAGGTTTAGGTTGGTTTAAAGAATTTGATTACTTTGTGGTGGTGTTTTATAAATGAATTGAATTTCTTGAAATTAGAATTAATTCAAAGATACAATTTGTTGGATATATGAAATATAATTAATGGAATTTATTTCGTTATCAATTTGACTAGGGTGAACTTTATAATACTATTTGTTTCCGGTGTCAAGTCTCGCAAATACACCAAGTGGTAGTTTCTTTGCATATCTGTCTGGAACATATAATTCTCCTATCTCAAGATTACCTGTTTTCCCAAAATGACTGTTAATCAGGTTTTCTGCAATTAGTGCTGAGAATCCGATAGAGTATAAATTAAGAATCAGAAAGCTTTTTTCGGGAAGTAATAGCTGGCTGCAAAGTTTCATCATCTCATTGATCGAATCTTCCAGAACCCATTTTTCTCCATCCGGACCACGTCCATATGCAGGAGGATCCAGAATTATTCCATGATAAGTGTTTCCTCTTCTTACTTCGCGTTGTACAAATTTCAGTGCGTCTTCAAACATCCACCGGATTCCGCTCATGCCACTGGCTTCCATGTTTTCCCTTGCCCATGTAAGAACCGGTTTGACTGAATCTACATGAACTACGTCGGCACCTGCTGCAATTGCAGCAAGGGATGCACCTCCTGTGTAAGCAAAAAGATTAAGAATTCGTGGCTTTTCAATCAGATTCTGCTGAATCTTGTCAAATCCTTTAGCAGAAACTGAATTTGAATTTTGACTAGATGCGCTTTTCTGATAATAACTGTTGATTTGATCATAAATAAAATCCCAGTTTTCACTCTGTTCAGGAAACACACCTACATGCTTAAACCCTGTCAGGCCGAGACGCATTTTAAGTTGCATCTCCTTATATTGATAAGCAATATACCATTGCTCTGGCATTCCATTTTTTAATGACCATCGTCCCTTTTCGGGATCATTTTTCTCTTTACGAAAGAATGCATGACTCAATTTTTCCCATTCAGCAACGGGAATTGACCTGCTCCATACTGCCTGAGGTTCAGGACGGGTAAGTATGTAGTTGCCAAACCGTTCAAGTTTCTCAAATTCACCTGTATCGATTAGTTCATAATCTTTCCAGTTTGCAGGATGTAAAAGCTTCATGGGTTATAAGTTGTACAGAATATTAGTAGATAATTTTCATTTCACAATTATGGCAGTCAAATTCCAGACGGTATCGTTTGTTATTGCTTGCAAGATAAAAAGGTTCTTTAAATTCACGATTAGTAGATGATCTTTTTTCACGCGAACACATTCCAAAAGTATATTTTAAACAATGATGAGTTGTCATTACCTTTTTATTCTTAAAATCTGACTGAACTTCAAGTCCTTGCTCAATAGTCTTTACGCCGTGCCTATGATAAAAATCCATTGCCAGTTTATTTACAACATTGCCTTCAAAAGAGAGTTGTGATTCTGGATATAATGCAGATAAAGCTTCCTGGGAATGACGTTCTTCGAATGCAGCTAAGCCAAGTTTATGTTGTTGATCGGTATAATGCTGAAGTCTGAGAACAGATAATAAATCGATTACTTCCCGACGAAGTTCGTTAAGCTTACTGGCTGGAATAAACGGAATTGTAGTAACATGAATGTCTACGCTCTTTGCGATATATATGGTTTGTCCCAGTTTAATGAGTTGTTCTCTGATAGATTGCAATGCCTTTTCCGCATCACGTGCTTCGGTTAAAGTGTTTTCAATAAATGCTGTTGCTGTAATATGATTTTCATCTTTGCATTCAAGCATATAACCTGATGACTGCTCATAAAATTCAAGAGATACTTCAAGTTTTCTATTACCAGCTTCAGTTTCGAGTTTTCGGTTGAAAGCATGGTCATAGTTTCTGTAGATAACCATTCCATCTTCCAATTCATCCAATATTACTGCTGGAAATATTTTGTCACCTTCAGTCTTATTTACTTTAATCCCATGCAGCGCTCCATTTTTATCGAAAAAACAAAGACCGTCATTATTGTTGATGGGTTCAGTAGTTTTTATTGTAAAGAAGTAGTTATAAATTTCTTTTACTGTGCCTACTAGTTTTCCGGTTGACTTGGGACTATCAAAAGATGCAATTTCTGATTGACGGCCATTGATAAAATAATTGGTGTATCCACGATTGAAAGTCTTTTCAAGATCAGGTTCGAAAGAATGAAAGATTGTACCCGACGATGTTTTACTATATCCTTCTGTCAAGCAAATCGCCTCATCAATTTTTTTACGATAAAGAGAAGTAACATTCCTTACATATGAAATGTCTTTTAAGCGTCCCTCTATTTTAAAAGAAGTTATACCTGCTTTGATAAGCTCTGGCAATGATGCTGAAAGATTAAGGTCTTTAAGAGAAAGCAGATGTTTGTTTGGGGCAATAAGTTCTCCGGTAGAATCTTCCAGATCATAGGGTAAACGACAGGGTTGAGCACACTCACCACGATTGGCGCTTCGGCCTGACATAGTGTGGCTTAAATAACACTGTCCGCTATGGCTCACACATAAAGATCCTTGTACAAATGATTCAAGTTCAATTGTGGTCTTACTGCGAATCAATTCAATCTGAGTCAACGATAATTCACGACCCACAATCACCCTGCTGAAACCTGCCTTTTCAAGGAAAAGAATTTTTTCAACATCAAGATTATTTGTTTGTGTGCTGGCATGCAATGGGATGGGAGGTAAATCGGCTTCCATTAAAGCCATATCCTGTATAATTAATGCGTCTATTCCAGTTTGGTAAAGCTGATGGATTATTTTAACTGCTTCATCTAATTCACGATCAAAGAGTAGTGTATTAATGGCAACGTAAACCCTTGCATTATATTGATGTGCATAATTACTGAGTTTTTCAATGTCGGAAATAGGATTACCTGCGGCAGAACGAGCACCAAAACGTGATGCCCCAATATATACTGCATCGGCTCCACAATCTATTGCTGCTTTACCAATATCAAAATTTTTCGCAGGAGCCAATAGCTCCAACTGTTTGTAAATGTGATTAATTCTGTCTCTTGATGTTTCTGACACTGTTCTCTGATTATGTTTGCAAAGGTACTTAAAAGTCTTTATCAGTGCCTGTCGTGATTTAGGATGGATTGAGATGTTGGTTATGTTTAAATATCATAATTATTTTACCTCTCAGGTTGTCTAAAAAGAATGTGCTGAATATTTTATCTTTGTCCCTTGAAAGAAATGAAAAACATATGCCTGAAAAAATCATTAGTCTCCAGAATCCACGCATAAAGCAGGTGGTGATGTTACAACAGAAGTCAAAAGAAAGAATTAAGCAGAATCTGATTGTAATAGAAGGGTGTCGGGAAATCAGGTGGGCTATCGAAGCCGGCTTTAAAGCCAAATCTGTATTTTATTGTCAAGAGTTGCTTAATAGAGAAAGTAGTGAGGTGCTGGCATTGTTAGATCTTGATATTCAGACGGAAGTTAGTCGTGAGGTCTTTGGGAAAATAGCATATCGGGAAGGATCAGACGGTTTGCTTTTACTTTCCTCTGCTATTAAATATCGTCTTGATGAATTAATTCTTTCCGAAAATCCGCTTGTCATTATTCTGGAATCTATTGAAAAACCTGGAAACCTTGGCGCTATTTTACGGATGGCTGATGCCGCAAAGGTTGATGCAATATTGATTTGTGATCAACTTACCGATATCTATAATCCAAATATAATCCGTTCAAGCATTGGTTGTGTGTTTACCAAACAAGTTGTTGCATGCACAACAGAAGAAGCAGTAGCGTGGCTTAAAATCAAGAAGATTCGATCTTTTGCGGCAGCTTTGACTGCTAAAAAATATTATCATCAAGTGGATTTGACTATTCCGGCTGCTATCGTTATGGGGACTGAAGCAGATGGTCTTACTGATAAGTGGTTAAATTCAGTTGATGAAGGCATTATTATACCGATGTTGGGAAAGCATGATTCATTGAATGTGGCAATGGCAACAGCAATAATTACTTTCGAGGCACTACGTCAAAGGTCATTTTATCTCTAAGCCGGAATACAAATTCTTAATTATAAAAAATCCAGGATATTCCAAATTTAATTGCTGCATCATTTTGAGGATATCCTGGAACAAGATAGTACCTGTATTTTAAATATCCTGCATTTGCGTGTTGATATTTCACAAAGAAACGGGTATGTTTCATTTTGAGGTTTGCATAGATATCAAAGTAAGGATATTCTCCTATAATCGTCTTATCCTGAAGTCTGTACATATTTAGAGCAGGGTTATAGGCATTTCCGGTATATGCTGAAGTGTATAACATTTCAATTCCACTTTCTGCAGATAAGGCTTTATTAAAAAGATCCGTGTGAAAAGATAATGATGAATTGACTATCAGTTGTGGAAGGCGGATATAATCAGTTCCGGCAATATTTTGTCCTGTTACGATATTACGGAAAGTAAGGCCACCCAGGTGAAGGCTGTAGTCGGCGCTCACCTGTAGAATATTTGCTGTTTGATTACTTTGCCTGGCTATACTTGCAGTGTCTAGATAAACAAAGTCACTCATATTATAAAAGTTTAACGAAGCATGTAATCCAAAGATATCTAGTTTTGCTCTGATTCCCGAAGTTTTAGTCTTCACTAAAGCGTTCGTCCATTCATAGTAATTAGATTGAAAGATGTGGTAAAAATATCCAGGTTCAGTTTGAGTTCTAAATAATTCTCCTTCAAAAGCGATTTGCTTTCCAGGCTTTTTGCCAAAATGAGTTCTGAAACCTCCAGAATATTCCTGATCCTTGTCATTGTATCCTCCGGTAGTTAAATTTATTTTTCCAAATACCTCTACATTGGCTCCGGCATTAAAGCTGAATTGACCGAAAGGAGTTGTTTGATTGAATTTGTAACCAAGACTGAGGACATCAACAGAAACTAGTTCATATCGGATTCCCGCCTTGATTGTTAATACCTGAAGAACACTGTCTCGTTGATTTGTCCAATAAAATGTATTTATTATTTTTGAAAATCTTATGGAATCATGCGTTCTTATGGAATCTCTTAGCGGTTTTGGAAAAATATTATTACTAGAAACACCGTCAGAATAACGATCACCTCTTACCGAATATTGAAAAATGTGTCCGATAGTACCAGCATTAAATGTGTTTACAACCATATTCAGGAAAGAGTTTCCCTGACGAACTTGTTTTAATTTACCCAAATAGAAAGACTGGTGAAAGTAAGCGCCAGTTTGCTGAATAGTATTGCTAGCATCAGTCAGGTTAATTTGTAATAAGTTGCGGTTTGATTCTTTGTTCTGTTCAAAAACAGACAGGTCGGAAAGGCCACCATTTTCTGAAACTTTGAGTAAGTTAGTTGTGAAGTTTGTTCGAGCCTGGTAACGTTTGTCGGGTCTTGAATAATGTAGATTTAATCCAAGTGAATATTCATTGGTTTGTTGTTTATCATAAATTCCTATTGAATTGACTAATCGATAGTCAACACCTAAATAAAGTCCTTTCATTATCGATTGACTGTGGGTAACCTCAAAAATCTGTTCTTTACCTTTTCCCGAGACAAAATATAATACGGTAAAAGGTCTTTTTGGTATATAATATGTGATATTTTCGGGTCCAAATAAATAAGGATCAAAGGAATGCCTCCCAAAGTCAAATCCGGTAGTCCGTTTGGGTTTAAAAAAAAGTGGATATGAAGCTTCACCAATATTTCCCTGCGAAGCCATTGGGTTCCCGGGCTGAAAGTTTGGATGATAATTTTGAAAATTAGGAAGAAGCGTATCAATTGGGTAATAAGAAGTTGAATTTAAAGAATCAACCCTATCGTGAAAAAACACAATCTTTAAGGAATCTTTATCTAACTTGGTTGTTTGAGTCTTTGGTATTCCTGCTTGATCACCTAATTGTGTAATCTGGGCCGAAGCCAGGGAAACACAAAGAAATGAAATTACAAGACTAGCAATAAAGAGTCGGTTCCTTTCTAATGACATCGATTTGATTTTATGCATTAAATGCAAAATTACGGAGTTTATTCCAGATATAACATTACGAAGAGTAAAATCACACTCTTCAATGATTAATCTTCAACTTTCCATAGCGTATCAATAACGGTGCCATCTACCCATTTTATAATTCCAACGACTTCTTTTGATAAATGTGGCTTAGCGGGTTTGCCACAAATTGATTCAGCTTCTTCTTTTAATTCCCTGATATCTCTGATGGGCAATTTTGATTCCTTCATTTTTTCAATCAGATCTGTTCGTAGAGGGTTAATTGCAATACCTCTTTCAGTAACAATGACGTCGATCAGTGAGCCAGGACCGCAGAGGGTTGTTACTTTATCTACGATTACTGGAATTCTATCACGAAACAGAGGGACCGGGATGATTGTGCACTTGGAAAATAAGCAGTTTTGCCAACCACCAATACCATGAAGCAGGTGGCCATCAGAGTGGGTAACCACATTACCATTAAAGTTGATGTCAATTTCAGTTGCTCCCAAAATGACAATATCAGTCATGGCTGCGTAATTTCCTTTAGAGTGATAGTTGTAGGCATTAAAAACGGATACATCGCAATGATTGCGATTCTCACGAATAGAACGGACAGCTTCCAAATCAAAAGCCTGTGCATCCAGAATATATTCTACAGAACCATCTTCAAGCATTTTGACCATATATTGTGTGCTACCACCAAAGCAAAAACGAGCTGTCCAGTTTTTCTCTAGGAGTATCTTATGAAAATAATCTTCAACTGCCAGAGATGTTCCACCTGCTCCAGCCTGAAAAGAACAACCATCTTTTAATAACCCGGTTTCAAGACAGAATTGAGCTGTCATTTCTGCAAGTAATAATCGATCAAGACTTTTAGTAATTCTAGTTGTTCCTGAAACAATTTTTTCAGAGATTCCAATTTTATCAACTTCTACAACAAAATCAACATAATTTCCTTCTATTTGCATGGGCATGCATGGAAACGCAATAAGGTTATCGGTAACAATAATAACTCTATCTGCATACATATAATCTGCCAGCGAATATCCTAGAACACCACAGGCCGAAGGACCAAAAAAGGCATTTCCATTACCAAAAAAATCGGCAGTTGGTGCAGCCAAAATTGCAATATCTATATGGATTTCACCATCCTGAATAGCTTGTACACGACCTCCATGAGAACGGAGAACAGCACAACCATTCATTTTACCGCTCGTTGTAAAGTGTCCCAATGGACCATTCATACTGCCTTCTATATGATCAATCGTTCCATTTTCAAGGTGTTGAATTATTGATTCATGACAAGGGAAAGCTGCAGAAGGCAGCCATATGAGGTCCTTTACTTTTAGTTCATAAGCAATTTCGAATACTTGTTTGGCAATCAGATCGCCATCACGCATATGGTGATGTGTTGAGATTGTCATGCCATCACGCAATCCACATAAATGTAAAGCTTCTTCCAAAGTTGCAACAAGTTTGTTACCATTTGCAGGATAGTCAAGTACTGTAGGAATAAGTGGAGCATATTTTCTGCCCGTTGGACGATGTTTGCCGATGCCCTGAAAGGGGATTTCCTGTTTTCCATTAACTATTGTCGGAACCAATCGACCCAATGCATTGGTAACAAGATTATCATACTTATTCATAGTTGCTCCCTCCAGTTTTGATTGAGTCTTTCCATTTTTATGGCAAGTTCAATAGTGTGAAGCGCTTTTTTGACAATCGGTAGATCAATCATTTTAGTGCCAAGTGCTATCACTCCAACTCCTTTTGATTGAGCTTCTTCAAATGCGATTACAATTTTTTTAGCTTTTTCTATTTCTGCTGCATCGGGTGCAAAAGCATCATGGATCACCTTTATCTGCCTTGGATGGATACATCCCATTCCGACAAACCCGATGGCTTTTGACTGTAACACTGTTTGACGTAGAGACTCCATGTCAGCAATATCAGAAAAGACAGAGTCTATTGCTTGAATTCCTGCTGCTTTGCATGAAAGAACTATTTTACTCCGGGCAACGAAACTTTCTGCTCCTTCTTTCGTCCTTTGGATGCCTAAATCTGCTGTCAAATCTTCAAGACCTATAGCAATGGCCACAATATTATGTGCTGAAATGGCAATCTCATAAGCATTCAGTACACCTTTTGCACTCTCGATAATCGGCATTAACCAAACTTTTTGAGTAAGGTTATACTTCATACTTATTATACCTATGCGCTCATTGACTAGTTTTATTTGTTCGATGCTCTCACATTTTGGAATCAAAATAAGATTAGCCCGATGAGGAATAATAAAATCAAGGTCATTAAGACCTGCAGGAATCTGGTTAATGCGAACCATACGCTCAGCACCATAAAAATTTACAGCACACAAGGCATTCCGTACAATAAAACGAGCTTCATACTTTTTATCGGGCGCTACAGCATCCTCAAGGTCAAGGATGATCCCATCAGGGTGATGAAGGCCTGAATTTATTATTAAAGCAGGACTATTGCCTGGAATATATAGTCTCGAAACGCGATTATTATCACGTGTAGTAGCTGAATTGTTGCTGGGATGAAAGTCAGGTAGATATTCTTTGTCAGATTCAGTCAAAAGTTTAATTACCGCTTCAATTCGGGCCATAATTACATATGGAAGGGCTCCTGAGTCATCAATCTGTATTCTGGCATTTACAATACCGAAAAAATTAAAAATCTCTTTTGTCAAAGCGATTATCGAATCGCCATATAAAGACTTGACCTTACTATTAAGTTGAATGTCAAGACCGTCTCTATCAGACAATTCAAGTTTAACTTGACAATCAGAACGTATTCGTTCTCCTTGATTACCGCAGGTTACAACCTTTCCCAATTTGATGCGTTTTTAGAGATATGAATTATCTTTTTATCTTGATTGAAGAATCAAAAAGTTGTGACTATTTAATTTTAAACGCTAAATACAAATATAGGAAAGTAAAGAACATAAAAAAAGAGAAGTTGTTGCCAACTTCTCTTTTTTAAAGAAATTCCTTTAAAGAAATTTCTAATTACTTTTTAACTTCAACTTTCTTCGTTGTGTCTACAGCTTTCATTGTAGTATCAACTTTCTTAGTTGTGTCAGCAGCCTTCATGATGCTATCTTGTTTTAGACTGTCAGCCTTAGCTTGGTCAATAGCTTTCTGATTACCTGACTTACATGAAACAGCAGCAAATAATGCTACAACTGATACGAGAACAAATAATTTCTTCATTTTTTGAATTTTGTTGTTGGTTAATATTCGGCACAAATATACGCACTATTACCAAAAAGCAAGAACTTTCATTTAAAAAACGAACTATTTTTTTGAAATAATATAGCTACAACCTTAAAAAACACCTATTAATTCGATACTATTTAACCATTTTTGCTTATTAAAAGCATTGAAAGTAAGATATATATATGTTTTTATTAAATTACCTTCGTGTCATCATAAAAAAATTAACATTTTTTAAGAGTGGGGAAAAAATCCACAATATGACCATTTTTCGATAATTTTAAGTCATTATAGTATTGATAACATTTCTTATTTTTGCACCAAGATTATAAAAAATGCAAAAAACGAATCAAATCTCACTAAATGTTCATGCTGTTTGGTCTTTTCGACTTCTAACTGTCATACTTCTTTATACTGTTTGTAGAATAGCTTTTTATTTGTTTAATCAGCAGCTCTTCCCTTCAATTAACTTCTTCTCTTTTCTTAGTTGTTTATTAAATGGGTTTCGTTTTGATTTGTCTGCAATATTTTTTCTGAACTTGCCTGTTATTTTGCTCATCATTGTGCCATTTAACTTTCGTAAAGGAATAAAATACCAAAAGGTAGTGCTGATATTATTTTATATTATCAATATAATTGGTCTTCTTGCAAATACGGCTGACATAATTTATTATCGTTTTACCCTACGGCGGATTAGTTTTGATATTTTCAACTATATGGCCCTGGGTGGTGGAAATGATGTTATTTCCCTGTTACCTCGTTTTATTCTAGACTTTTGGTACATTACTGTCATCTGGCTTTTGCTAATAGCAATATTTGTATTTGTTTCTTCCAGGTTTAAGGTTAGTAAACATTATACTTACCAGAATACAGCAACTTATTTTACCGGACAATGTTTTCTGGCTTTATTATGGGCTGGAATTACTCTTCTTTGTATGCGTGGAGGTTTTCAGTTAAGACCTATCAGCCCGATTACTGCATCTGGTGTTACTAGTACCGAATTAGCCCCTATTGTTCTGAATTCACCTTTCACATTATTAAAATCGTTAGGTGGAACAGTTTTGCCAAAGAAAAATTTTTATACCGATGAAAAGCTGAATCAGATTTTCAACCCTGAACAACAATTTCCTATAAATCCTGCAGATACCAATACTTTTAGAAAACTGAATGTAGTTGTGTTAATACTTGAAAGCTTTTCTGCAGAGCATACTGGTATTTTTAATAAAGATATTAAAAATCCTAACTATCAGGGATTTACTCCATTTCTCGACTCTCTTATTGGTGAGAGTCTCTCTTTCAAAGGTTTTGCAAATGGAAAACAAACAATAGAAGGTGTACCTGCTGTTTTGACAGGTTTGCCTAATCTTATGCTGGGTAATTTTATTACATCACATTTTAGTTCTGACAAAATTAATAGCCTTGCCAGTTTGCTTGGTCATAGAGGCTATGCAACTGCATTCTTTCATGGCGGTACCAATGGTACGATGGGTTTTGATGATTTTACAAAAGCAGCAGGCTTTGCCTCTTATTATGGACGCAAAGAATACAATAATGAAGCTGACTATGATGGTAAATGGGGGATCTGGGATGAAAAGTTCTTACATTTTACAGACAAGAAGTTGAACACGCTTAAGCAACCATTTTTTGCTTCAATATTTACACTTTCTTCTCATCATCCATACTCAATTCCACCGCAATACAATGGATTATTCCGGAAGGGGAATCTGCCTATTCAGCAAGCCGTAATGTATTCCGATTATGCGCTCAGGAAATTTTTTAAAACTGCCTCTAAAATGCCATGGTACAATAATACGCTGTTTGTTATTTCTGCAGATCATACTTCTGAAGCCTGGTTGCCTCAATATCGAAACAGAGTTGGTGAGTTTCGTATCCCCATTCTTTTCTTTAAACCAGGAAGCGATTTAAAAGGTATAAAAGATAAAGTTGTGCAACAAACAGATATTCTTCCTTCTGTTCTTGATTATCTGCATTATAAAGGTAAATTTGTTGCCTTTGGACATTCTGTATTTGATTCTACAGCCACAAGGTTTAATGTGACATTTTTAAATGATTCATACCAAATTATTCGGGGCGATTATGCAATGCAATTCGATGGAAAATCTATTCGGGCGCTTTATAATTATAAATCAGATCCCTTATTAAAATTGAATCTGTTGCAGAATGAGCCAAATAGATCAAAAGAAATGGAGAGTTTTCTTAAAGCTGTAATTCAGCAATATAATAACAGGATGATAAATAACAAATTGACAGCTAAGCAATAATCTGACAATTAGTACTTAAACACTATAAAATGGAAAAGAAACGTGTTTTGTTTATATTAAATCCCGCTTCTGGTCCTCGTAATAATACCGAAGAAGAGTTTGCTGCTCTGGTTTCTGCTAATATTGATTCTTCTGCAATTGATTATAAAATTGTTGTTACGAAGGATGTACTTCATGCTACAAAATTAAGCCGAAAAGCAGTTGCGCAGAAAACAGATATTATAGTTGCAGTTGGAGGAGATGGCACAGTTAATGAGGTCGCAAGTGGTATCATCGGTTCTGATACTGCTTTGGGAATTATTCCCTTTGGTTCCGGTAATGGTCTTGCGCATCATTTGAATTTACCTTTTAATGTACCCGAAGCAATATCTTTGATTAATAAGGGTAACACATTTCAAATGGATACTGCAAGCGTTAATGATATTCCGTTTCTTAGTATTGCAGGCATCGGTTTCGATGCTTTGGTAGCCGATAAATTTGCAGGAAATTCTACAAGAGGTCTGTTGACGTATTTAAATATTGTGTCTACTGAATATATTTCTTACCAACCACTTGATTATAAGCTTACTATTGATGGTAGTACTAAAACATATAATGCATTGTTGATAGGTTTTGCAAATTCTGATCAATTTGGATATAATACAAGTATCGCTCCTGAGGCACGTGTAGATGATGGACTTATTGATGTTTGCATAGTTCAGAAAGCCCCATTGTATACTATTCCATTTATTGCGCCATTATTATTTGTTCGTCAGGTACATCGGACACCATTTGTGAATATTATCAAAGCTCGTGAAGTAATCGTTCATACTTTAGATGAGATGATTGTAAATATTGATGGTGAACCTGTTACTTTAAAAGGACCGTTGAAATTAAGTCTTATTCCTCATTCTCTGAAAGTTGTCATTCCTTAATTTTAGAAATTTATGGCTAAAAAATCAAATCCAGTTGGAATAGTCTATTCAACGAATTCTGATTTTAAATATCAGTTTAATGAAAAGACGTCGCTCGAAACGCTTCCTAATGAAAAACAGGATCTGCGTATTATGCTTGATAAAAAACAACGAGGTGGAAAAAAAGTAACACTGATTACTGGGTTTGTCGGGATTGATGCCGATTTAAACGAACTTGGAAAATTGCTTAAAACCAAGTGTGGGGTAGGGGGTAGCGCTAAAGACGGCGAAATTTTAATTCAGGGAGACTTAAAAGAAAAAGTCATGGAATTATTGATAAAAATGGGATATAAAGTTAAAAAATCCGGAGGCTAATCCTCTATAAAATTACTACAGAATTGAAACAATAATTATATTAATCCACCATTCGAGAATCTTGTGAATGGGATTAAATTAATAGTCAATAGTAAAAGTTGACAATTAAACGTATTAAATTTGTCTTCTTAAATCAATGTCGTTTAGTTAAGGAAATCAGCTGAAAGGCTTAATTTTATTGAGAATATTGCAAATTTAGTTCTTTGAAAAGTTGGAATTTTCTGAATAGTTGATTA
>Ga0209125_1001447_pt1 | contig 22134 bp, 24 predicted proteins | sample BarGraIncub1131A_FD_184503 | JGI IMG/M metagenome (GOLD analysis project Ga0209125, IMG submission 184503) | Arctic peat soil microbial communities from Barrow, Alaska - Barrow Graham LP Incubations 11-31A (SPAdes) (version 2) | ecosystem: Environmental > Terrestrial > Soil > Wetlands > Peat...
CCTTTTCATTTAACAGGTTTCGTAACGTAGGGGCGACCCGGTGGGTCGCCCTCTTGCCAAGGCCGACCAGAAACCTTGCACGGGTGAACCGAAATCGAAAGCAGGGCGACCCACCGGGTCGCCCCTACGGGTTGGGGGCAACTGGAGTTACGGGCGGTTTTGACTCAAGGCTTTTGAATCTTTCGGAGGTAGCTTTCATGTCGCTGGAGATAACGGTCCACGAACAGTCGTGCCGGGGGTGCGAACTGTGCATCGACATCTGCCCCACCAAGGTCTTCGAACTCGACGCCGAGAAGCGGATCTGCGCGGTCAAACACGGCGAGGACTGCATTGCCTGCCTGTCCTGCGCCTTCATCTGCCCATCGGGTGCCATTTCCCACCAGGATTTTCATCTGGTGAAGAACTTCTACCGGGACGAAGAATTCTGCCACAAGATGGGGAAATTCCTATGAACAGCAGCGACCAGAACTACACGTTGGATCTCACGCCGGAAGACTACCAGAAGGCGTACGTCGAGGTCGCCTTCCTGCTCGATGCCTTCGCCAGCACCATTGACAACATCATGGGCGGCAATACGACGCCGGTCGGGAGGATCGCCGGGAGGGACACCGCGCGCAAGCTCCCGCTGGAGCTCTCCGATCCGACGCTGCAGGAGGTGATCGGGGCTCTGCGCCGGCAGATGCATGCCGGTTTCGAGTTCAGCCTCGACGAGGAGAGTCTCGTGTTCAGGAAATGCGTCATGCGGGAGATGTGCCGGCTCAGGAATATCGAACCCGGGGCGGCTCTCTGCCGCCTGTTCCATGCCTATTTCGACGGCATAGCCAACGGCCTGCTCTGCCGGCCGGTTAAATCGAGGATCCTGTCGGCTGGCGAGGAATGCCGTCTCCAGTGCGCCGTACAATAGTCGTCTGCATCGGCAACGAGCTGGTCGCCGACGATGCCGCCGGTTACGAGGTCTTTTGCCGGCTGGCGCCGCTCCCGGGGCGGCTTGAGTTTTGCGGCGTCGGGGGCATAGACCTCCTGCCGCTTTTCCAGGGGGAGACGGATCTGATAGTCGTCGACGCGGTCGAGTTGGGAGCGGCTCCCGGAACGGTCCACCTGATACCCTGGGAAAGGCTCCCCGAAAATCGCGCCCAGATATCGGCCCATGGCCTGGGATTGCGGGAGACCATCGAGATCGGCAGGATCCTCTACCCGGATCAGGTCCCTGAACGGGTGACGCTGGTCGGCATCGAGGGGCGCTGTTTCAATCGGACCCGGGAGTTCATGAGCCGCGAGGTTTCCGATTCCATCGATTTTGCGGTTGCCGCGGTGAGAGAACTGGTGCAGGGGGGCAGTCATGGATAAGGCTCTTTACGACGTGGTGAAGCAGGTGTCCGGGGCGATGATCGCAGGCCGGCTCGACGTGCGCGGCGAAGTAGAGGGGCTCTGCGCGGAGGACGCGGAGGTCGTCCGGCTGGTAAACGGCATGATCGACGCCCTGCTCGCCCCCATGAGGCTGGCCGGCAATGCCCTGGACGAGATTGCGCACGGCAACCTCCCCCCTTTCGTGATCGACGAATACCAGGGGGAATACCACAAGATCAAGCAGAACATAAACACGCTGCTGGCCATTCTATACGGGATGCATGGCGAAACCGTGCACCTCATCAACAGCGTGAGCGAGGGGAAGCTCAAGACGCGGGGCAACGACTGGGATTATGAGGGTATCTGGAAAGAGCTGATTGCCGGGATGAACAACACCCTCGATGCCGTAATCGCGCCGATCCATGAAGCCGGCCAGGTCCTCGACAAGCTGGCGCACTACGATCTCAAGGCGAGGATGAGCGGCAAGTACCGCGGCGAGCATGCCGTCATCCGCAAGGCGATGAACACCACCGCTCAGGCGCTGCATGAGGCGATGGCCCAGGTCTCGGAAAGCGTCGGGCTGGTCTCGGAGATCGGCCAGAAGATTACCCTGGTCAGTTCCTCGGTTGCCAACGGCGCCGAAGAACAGAGCAGGCAGTTGAGCGAGACCTCGGAAAGCCTGGCCCAGCTTTCCATGAGCGCGACGAGGAGCGCCTTGAAGTCAAAAGAGGCGCACGGCAATGCGAAGCAGGCCACGGAGACGATTCTGGTCGCGAAGGAAACCATGAACCGGATGCTCTCCTCGATGGACGAGATCAGCGGCGCCGCGGAAAGCACCGCGACCATAGCCGACGACATCGACGGGATAGCGAAGGAGACCGGGAGCCTGGCCAACAGCACCGTGGCCAAGACCGCGAGGATGAGGATATCGGCCGGCGGCTTCGGGGTGGTGGCCCAGGAGATCCGCAAGCTTTCCCGGCAATGCTCCGAAACGGCCAAGTCCATGAAGGATTTCGAGGAAAAGATGGGAGTGGAGCATCAGAAGGAATTCGGGGAGCTGATCGTCAACCTGCTCAACATCGCCAGATTTTCCAATCTTTTGGGAGTGAACGCCGCCATCGAGGCGGCACATGTGGAGGGGGCGGGCAACGAATTCAAGGTTATGACCGACGAGATCCTGAGCCTTGCCGTCCGGTCGGCCGAAGCGGCCAAGACCACCGGTGCACTGACCAAATCCTCGGCGACACTTTCCAGGGGCGGGGTCGCCCTCACCAAAGAGATCGACCAGCAGCTGGAAGGCGCGGTACAGGGTGCCCGCGCCATCGCCCTTTTTGCCGACGAAATCCTGCTGAATATCCATGACCAGACCGCGGGCCTCGAACAGATCAGCAAGACGGCAGCGCAGATTACCGGCGTCACCGAGAAGAACGCCTCCGGAGCCGTGGAGTCGCTGAACGCGGCCAAGGGGCTGGAGCATCAGGTCGCCAAGCTGTCGAAGATGGTGAACCGGTTCAAGTTCTGACGCCGACAGCACCAGATTAGCGGCCAAGGCACGCCCTGTGACCCCTGTCAGCCCCCGGGTAAACCGATAAGCGCGCCTTCTGAAGCTGGCGGTCCCGGTCGCCGAGCAGTGCTCAATGCAGGGCGGTTTTCTTGATGATGCCGCCTGATGCATCTGCCAGCGGGTGGATGACGATGAAGGCAGCTTCGTCGATCTCTTTGACAAGGTTCTTCACATTGCCGATTTCCAGCCGAGTAACCACACAGTAGAGGATAGACATAGGCTTCCCGGTCAGTCCGCCGCGGCCATTGTATATCGTCACGCCACGGCTCAGGACACGCACGATGGCTTCCCTGACTTCGTCACTCTTTTCGGACATGATGATGATCGCGTTATATTCCTCGATGCCGTGAATCAGAAAATCGATCATCTTGGAGGCGGCAAAGTAGGTCAGGACCGAGTAGAGTGCCGAATCGATGCCGAGCAACAGTGCCGCAGCGGAAAAGATAAAAATGTTCATGATGAGGATGACATCGCCGACTTTCAACAAGTGACTACCCTTGCTGATCAGCAGTGCCGCTATTTCGGTACCGTCCAGCACAGCGCCACCGCGGATGGCAAGGCCAATCCCGGCGCCGATAAATAAGCCGCCGAAAACGGCGGTCAGGAGCTTATCAGGGGTTACATCCGGAAAGTTGACGAAGGCAAGACATACCGATAATCCCGCGATAGCCAGGGTGCTTTCACCGCGAACTTCCGGCCGATCTGGTGATAGCCCAGCACGATGAACGGGAGATTGATAAGCAGGATGAGGATCGACAACGGATAACCTAGCACACTGGCCAGCAGCATGGAAATGCCGGTTACGCCGCCGTCTATGAAGTGGCTCGATAGCAAAAACCCCTTAATGCCCATCCCAGCCGAAAGGATTCCCAATACAATCAGCAGGAGATTTTTCGATTCCCGAATAAACCTTTTCATGGCTCGTTCACGCTCCGCAGCCTCGAAACTGCCTCAACATAACGCTTCACTTACTCTTCCGCATTCACGCGCATCAGGCCTTCCTGGGTAATGGTAGCGACGAGCAGGCCCTCCTGCGTGAAGACATTCCCGATGGCCAAACCGCGCGAATTGGATGCGCTCGGGCTATTCATCACAAACAGCAACCATTGGTCGACCTTGAAATCCCGGTGGAACCACATGGCATGATCAAGGCTGGCGAGATGGACGTTCTTCTCGCGCAGGACTTTGCCGTATGGGAGGGTGGCGGTGCGCAGCAGTACGAAATCCGAGGCATAGGCCAGAATGGACTGATGCAGGGCACGGTCTGCGGGAACCTCATCGACCGTGCGAAACCATACGCTCTGCAGGGGTGGCTCCGACTCGACCAGAAAGGGATTGGACGGCTGGATCGGCCGGATATCAATCGGCAGCTGCCGGATCGGCTCCCTGAAATCCGGATTAAGCTCAGCCGCCCTGTGACGCAGCTCGACAATCGACGGCAGACCGTCCGGCCCCGGGACATCAGGCCTCTGGCTTTGGTGCTCAAAGCCAGGCTCGTCTATCTGGAAGGAAACAGCCATATTGAAGATAGGACGTCCGTGCTGTACTGCCACGATGCGGCGGGTATTGAAACTGCGCCCGTCGCGGATGCGTTCGACCTGGTACAGGATCGGCGCGTTCATGTCGCCGGGCCGGAGAAAATAGGCATGAAGAGAGTGAGCACTGCGCCCGTTGACAGTCCGACAGGCCGCAACCAGAGCCTGACCCAGCACCTGTCCCCCGAAGACGCTTTTCCCGCCGATGTCCCTGCTCTCTCCCCGGAAAACGTTCTCCTCGATTTTCTCAAGATCCAGCACTTTCAGCATGTCGTGCAAACTGTCATTCATACTAACCCCACCCCTATCAAGTGGCCGGACCTGCCATAGCGCCAGGCCCGATAATTTCGAAATCTCCAATGTTCTCTATGTGCCGCGGCGGAAAAAAGAGGATGTCCCCTCCCCCCGCGCGGGTACAGCCTGCGGCCTGCAGCGTCGCGAGCAGTCGCTGGCTGCGCCAGACCCAAATCGTACGTCACAGGGTTTCCCATGTCAATGTTTTCATTGGCAAATCAACTAAGTCATCTTGAACACTGCTTCCTGCGCTCTGCCTATTCCGTCTCAGGCGCAAAAAGGCCCGCTGGCAGTGAGCCTGCGGGACTGATCGCATCCTGGATGCCTGTAGCGTCAATCAGGAGCGTCCTCCAGGGCGCGACGATAGCGGCAGGAAGACGCTCCTGCCTCGGCACGGCGCAAGGCCTTGAGCTAAAGGTCGCCGAAACGCCAGCCGCATTGACAGCAATTGTTTCAGCAGTACAATTAACACCTGTTCATACCGTCAAACTCATTTCCTGACACTGCTTCGATATTCGCTTCAATCGGAGTTGAGACATCTTCCTGTTTAGTTGTCAAAGCATGGCTGTTTTTGCGTTGCAATGCCGCACCAGCCTATACTAAAAACCGAAAAGGAGCCACGCACATGAAAAGAGAAAAGCAGGTGTATCAGAGGCTAACGTGCGCCGCCGCAGTTTTGGGAGCGCTGCTGGCAGCCGGTTGCGCAGGAAACAGAACCATTCCCGCCGAGAAGATAGCGGGAGCCGAAAAGGCCGTCGAGATGGCGAAGGGAAGTACCGCTGCGACCGATGCAACTGTCGAACTGAGGAGCGCCGAGGACAAACTGGCACAAGCCAAGGCGGCCATGGAGAACAAAGAGTATGACAAAGCCAGTCGCCTTGCCGAGTCCGCAACGGTAGATGCCGACCTGGCTCACGCCAAGGCATCGTCGGCTAAATCAAAGAAAGCGGCCGACGAGATGCGTGAGACGGTGAGGTCGTTGAAAAGGGAAATTGACCAGATGCAGCCCAAATGACCAGATTAATCCCAAGGAGGATATCGACTATGACTTGTTCAGCGAGCAAATCAATACTAGGAAGGCTAAATCTGACTATTCCGCTCTTTCTTTTCATGGCGGGGTGTGGGGCATCGCAAGATGAAATGATGGCGAGAGACCGCCTGGAGCAGGCACGCACCACGTATCAAACGGCCAAATCCAACCCCAATGTGACCGGCGCCGCACAGGTTCCTCTTATGGATGCCGAGAAGGAGTTGCAGGCCGCCGAGAATACATCCCATTACAAAGAGATGGAACACCGGGCCTACCTGGCCGAAAAGAAGTCGCAAACGGCAATAGCCCTTGCCGAGGGGAAAGCGGCTGACAGCGAATTCGAGCAGCTTCAAAAAGAGAGTAATCGAGCAATTTTGAACAAGAAAGAACGGGAAATGGCTGCAAAGGGGCGTGAGCTGGATATAGCCAAAACCGAGGCTGAACAATCGAAAAGCGAAGCCGAAAGATCGAAAAGCGAGTCCGAACGGGCTAGAATCGAGTCAGAAAGGTCGAGAACCGAGGCTATTGCAGCGAAAACCGAGGCCGGAAAAGCGAAAATCGAGGCCGAAAAAGCCAGGGCGGAAAACGAGCAGCTGATTAAAGAACTTTCTGAACTGAAGGGGAAGCAGACCGACAGGGGAATTGTCCTGACCATCGGCGATGTACTGTTTGAAACGGGAAAGGCGGACCTGTCGCCCCGGGCCAATGTCAGCATAGCTAAGCTGGCACAATTCCTCACCAACCATCCGACGCGGGATCTATCCATCGAAGGTCACACGGACAGCGTTGGCAGCGATGCATACAACGATGCGCTTTCGCAAAAACGAGCCGAAGCCGTTAAAACCGCGCTGGTGCTAAAGGGCGTCAGCACAGAAAGAATAGTTACCAAGGGGCTTGGCAAGAAGTACCCGGTGGCGAGCAACTCAACGGCTCAGGGGCGGCAGTTGAACAGGAGAGTAGAGGTCGTCATCTTGAATGAAGAGGTGAAACCCGGGACGGCTCCGTAATGGATCAAGTAACGGTAACTTGAAACCTGAGTTAGCTGCAGATTAGCAGTATCAATATTAGCAGAAGAAGCGAAATCAAAGTCCCCCTTTCGAAGGGGGACTTTTTTGTTGCCACGAAGTTGTGCGCCTCTTCCCCTTGCATGAAAGCCTCTATTTCTTCAGGTTATTCCAGAGATTCACCACGAAATCCTGGGCATTGGTGAGGATGGCCACCGCCTGGGCGGAGCCGCGGTTGGCCAGCTTGTCCACGCAAAACTCGGTCATGTCCACGACATAGAAGAAAACCGGCCGCACGCCCCCGTCCGCCTCGACCTTATAGCTTGGCACCATGTTGCCGAAGGCTATGGAATGCAGCTGAGTCGCCATGGCGATGACGGTGGTCGCCTTCCTGGCATGGACCCGCATGGCGTCCTGTGCCTGGTACGCGTCGGCGATCACCCCGGGAAGAGGACCGTCGTCACGGATGGAGCCCGCCAGCACGTAGGGTACCCGCTTTTTCTCGCAGGCGTAGATGATGCCGTCGTTCAGGCGCAACTCCTCGATGGTCCGGGAAATCCCCCCCCTCAGGCGCACCTCGTTGATGATGTCCAGATGGTTGTAATGACCCAACGGCTGGAAGGTCTGGGTGTAGATGTCCTGTCCCAGCCCGGTGCGGAAACGGGCCGCTTCCAGGTCGTGGGTCGCGATGGCATTGCCGGCCAGAAGCGCCTGGCAGTAGCCGTTTTCGATCAACCCCTGCATGGCGCTTCGGCTGTCCATATCGAAGGCCACGGCGGGTCCCAGCACCCAGACGATGTAGCCGTGATCCCGGTCGTGCCGCAGCACCTCATAGAGCTCGTCATAGGAGCGGGAAAAGGGGGTCTCCCGGGTGCCGCGGTTGCGGAAGGAGAACTTGTCGGGAATATGCTCGGTGAGGGGCTCAAACCCGTAGATGTGCAGGTAAATCCCCTCCTCGCCGCTCTCGGTACGGCCGATCACCACGGGATCCCCCTTTTTCACCCGGCGCGGCTCGACCACCTCCAGTTCGGTCCCGCGCAGGATCAGAACCGCATCCATCCGGCTCTCCGCCGCCAGGAGCCAGCGTCCCGCGCCCAGATGGACGTATTCCGGATGGTTCGAGGTGCCGTGGTAGTTTACCGGCAGCACGCCGTCCCCGGGTGCGGGAGCGACCCGGACCACGGGGGCATCTGCCAGCCCGGGGCGGCTGAAGTCCGGGGGGGTATACCCGGGAATAACCTCTGGAGAGGTGGACATGGTCAAATCCTCCTATGCTCTGGGCTTTTCGAGAGAGGCTATCGTCATTGGCGAAAGGCAGGAGTGGAAATCCCGTTGCAACTTTAGCACCTTGGCTGTGAGTTACAAGATGGTGCGAAACCTCCCAGTCAGCAGCTGCCTCCCGGAGGCCTGATCACCCGAGGCCCCCTTTGCCGGATGCCGCCGCGCCATGGGAGTACCGGATTGATGTTTTCCCTGCTGCCGATTGCGCCCGGCACCGTTTCCGCATCCGGCATCTGGTCCGCCTTGAGATCAGAAATCCCTTTACAATGGCCGGCCGGTTCTATATCATTCATTGGTTAAACTCCCCATGATAAAGGACAATATGGTACTCGAGCATATACGCAATTTCTCCATCATCGCCCACATCGACCACGGCAAGTCTACCATCGCTGACCGTCTCCTCGAGTTCACCGGCACCGTCACCTCCCGTGAAAAGCAGGACCAGTTCCTGGACAAGATGGACCTGGAACGGGAGCGCGGCATCACCATCAAGGCCCAGACCGTGCGGCTCAACTACCGTGCGGACGACGGCAAGGACTACATCCTCAACCTGATCGACACCCCGGGACACGTTGACTTCACCTACGAGGTCTCCCGGTCGCTTACCGCCTGCGAGGGGGGTCTCCTCGTGGTGGACGCCTCCCAGGGGGTCGAGGCGCAGACGCTTGCCAACGTCTACCTGGCGCTGGACGCCAACCTCGAGGTCTTCGTGGTGCTGAACAAGATCGACCTGCCGGCTGCCGAGCCGGAACGCGTCAAGCAGGAGATCGAGGAGATCATCGGCCTCGACACCCACGACGCCGTGCTCGCCAGCGCCAAGGAGGGGATCGGCACCAAGGAGATCCTGGAAGAGATCGTCAAGAAGGTCCCGCCGCCCATCGGCGACCCGGAAAAGCCGCTCAAGGCGCTGCTGTTCGATTCCTGGTACGACCAGTACCAGGGGGTCATCATCCTGGTGCGGATCATCGACGGCGTCGTGAGGAAGGGCGACAAGATCCAGCTCATGTCGAACAAGAAGACCCACGAGGTGCTGAAGACCGGCGTCTTCGCGCCGGACATGCGCGAGGTCGCAACGCTTTCCGCGGGCGAGGTCGGCTTCATCATCGCGGGGATCAGGGACGTGTCGGACGCCAAGGTAGGCGACACGATCACCATGCTGCACAACCCGTGCGACGGTGCGCTTCCCGGGTACAAGGAGGTGAAGCCCATGGTCTTCTCCGGCCTCTACCCGATCGACACCGCACAGTACGAGCAGTTGCGCGACGCGCTCGCCAAGCTCAAACTGAACGACTCCTCCTTCTCGTTCGAACCGGAGACCTCGCTGGCCTTGGGCTTCGGCTTTCGCTGCGGCTTCCTGGGGCTTTTGCACATGGAGATCATCCAGGAGCGCCTGGAGCGCGAGTTCAACCTGGAGCTGATCACCACGGCGCCCACGGTCGTCTACCGGGTGCATGCACCCGACGGCACGGTCAGCACCATCCAGAGCGCGAACCAGCTCCCTGCGGCCCAGGATATCGACTTCATGGAGGAGCCGTTCATCCTCGCCTCCATCCACGTCCCGAACGACTTTGTGGGCGGGATACTGGCGCTTTGCGAGGAGAAGCGCGGCGTGCAGCGCGAGATCAAGTACCTGACGCCGACCCGCGTCATGGTGGTCTACGAGCTGCCGCTCAACGAGGTGGTGCTCGACTTCTACGACCGCCTTAAATCCATCACCAAAGGGTACGCCTCGCTCGATTACGAACTGCTGGACTACCGCCAGAGCGATCTGGTACGCTTGAACATCATGATCAACGGCGAAGTGGTCGATGCGCTCTCGCTCATCATCCACAAGGACAAGGCCTACTACCGAGGACGGGAGCTGGTTTCCAAGATGAAGGAGCTGATCCCGCGCCAGATGTTCGAAATCGCCATCCAGGCCGCCATCGGGGTCAAGGTCATCGCCCGCGAGACGGTGAAGGCGATGCGCAAGGACGTCCTTGCCAAATGCTACGGCGGCGACATCACCAGAAAGCGCAAGCTCCTCGAGAAGCAGAAAGAGGGAAAGAAGCGGATGAAGAGCGTCGGCAACGTGGAACTCCCACAAGAGGCGTTCCTGGCAATCCTGAAGGTGGAGGGGTAGCCGCAACATAGTGAATTTTGGATTTTGGATTTTGAATTTTAGATTGAATCCAAAACCAGGAATCCACAATCCAAAATTTCAGTTATGACAAGGGGAATGATCAATCATGGAAGAATCTAAGAACGTCGCGAGCGATAAACCGGCAGAGACCGCGCCCAAGGCAATCAAGGCAAAACACATCGTCAGGGAGTATGCGGAATCCATCCTCATTGCGGTCCTTCTCGCGCTGGTGATCCGCACCTTCATCGTGCAGGCCTTCAAGATCCCCTCGGGTTCCATGGAGGACACCCTCGCCATCGGCGACCACCTCCTGGTCAACAAGTTCATCTACGGCTCCAAGATCCCTTTCACCGATGCCCGGATCCTGAAGCTGCGCGACCCGCGCCAGGGTGACGTCATCGTCTTCGAGTACCCGGAAGACCCTTCCAAGGACTTCATCAAGCGCGTGGTCGGCACCCCCGGCGACACGGTCGAGGTGAAGGACAAGAGGGTGTATGTGAACGGCACGCTCTACGCCAATCCGCACGAGGTGCACAAGGAGTCCGATCTGATCCCGAAGGAGAGCAATCCCAGGGACAACAAGGATGCGGTCAAGGTGCCGGCGGGTTCCTATTTCGTGATGGGCGACAACAGGGACCGCTCCTACGACAGCCGCTTCTGGGGCTTCGTGTCGAACGACAAGATCAAGGGGCTCGCCTTCATCAAGTACTGGTCCTGGGACAGGGACAAGTTCCGGGTCCGTTTCGGGAGCATCGGCAAGCTGATTGACTGAAAAACCAGGGACTGGAGGCTAGGACTGGAGGCTAGGACTGGAGGAGTTAATCAAAAACAAAAGGCCCCCCGGAGAAATCCGGGGGGCCTTTTTGCGGCCTTAATCGGGATGAGGAGCCCGCACCGCGCGAGCCCCCCTTCCACCTTGCGTAGAGACGCATTGCATGCGTCTCTGGGTTTTTAGGACAGGTCATCAACCGCCTGGTAAATGATATCGAACAGTTCGGCGATGTCCTCCTTGGCGATGCAGGAGAAGGCGATGCGCAGGTCGGTCTTATTGATGGAGATGGCGCCGACGCCGTACTTGTCGAGCAGGTGCAGGCGCAGCTTCTCGGCCTCGACCGTCTTCAGCTTGAGGCACATGAAGTAGCCGGAGTTGAAGGGGTAGTAATCCCAGGCCTTATCGAACTTGCCGCTGTTGAGAACTTCCTTGGTTTTCAGGGCGCGCCCCTTCATAATCTGGAATTTCTCTTCCTTTTGAATCAGGAACTGCGGCGAGCGCAGCGCCTCGATCACGAAGGTCTGCGAGGGGTGCGGGCAGTTGGAGATGCGGGCGCGGATGATTCCCATCGCCTTCTTTTCGAGGGCGTTCATGACCGGGGTGTTTTCGTATTCGTTGCCGTCGGCGAAGGTGATGAAGCCGGTGCGGAAGCCCCAGACGAACTCCTCCTTGGTGGCGCCGTCGAGTTTGATGGCGAGGATGCGCGGGTGGAGGTTGGCGAGTTTGCCGAACAGCGACTCCTTGAGGCTGTCCTCGTAGAACAGCCCGAAATAGGCGTCGTCCGCGACGACGACCACGTTGCAGCCCCCCTCGGCGACTTCCTTGATGGCGGCCACCAGGGCATCGCCCTCGGCCACGGTCGGAGTGTAACCGCTCGGGTTGTTGGGGAAGTTGAGCAGGACGATGACCTTCCCTTTCTCTTCAGCCGAGTTCTGGAGTACTGCCTTGAAGGCATCGATATCATAGCCGCCGGTCACGGTGAAGGTAGGGTGCTTCTTCACGATCGCGCCGCTGCAGGTGCCGAAGGTCAGGTTGTAGTTGCCCCAGAGCATGTCGGGAAGGATCAGGTGGTCGCCCTTGTCGACGAACATGTCGGCGACGATGGAGAGCCCGTGGGTCAGGGCGTTGGTCACGATCGGGTTGCTGAAATGCTTCCCCTGCTGGCTCGGGTTTTCCCGCAGCATCTTCTCCCGCCACAGGCTGCGCAGTTCCGGCTTGCCGGCGGGCGGGGCGTAGGGATAGATATCCTTGGGATCGAAGGCGGAGAGCTTATCCTGGATGCAGGAAAGGAACATCGGGCCGCCGTTTTCGGTGGCGATGCCGATGGTTGCATTGAACTTGTGGGCTTTTTCCTTGGCTTCGGCCGACTGGGTCAGGATACCCTTGGGGAAGAAGAGGTTCTTGCCGAGATCGGACAGCATCTCCAAGACATGCGGGCTGTGCTGGGCAAGAGAATCGTTTAATTCTGCGGCCAACGGATTCATTAATTTCCTCCTGGAGCGAGTAGGGGATGGCGCCCGGCACGAATCGATCGTACCTGAGACGCGGTTACTGACTGGGCATTAAATCAGCTCCACTCCCGATTTGTCAACGGGAATATGGAGATGGGTGGAAAAATAACCGGCGCTGCGCGGGACAGCCGTGGGCTCTCCGGTCGGGCAGAATCGAAGGGCGGAGCCAAGCACCGCCCGGGGCTTCGTTACCTGCCGAGCAGCATCTCCATGAGCCGGAACCCTTCGGAAACCATGCACCGGGTCGCTGCGGCGGACGTCTCGTCGTAGCCCGCCACGCCCTCCTTCACCTCTTCCTCGCCGCTGTAGATGACGAACGGCACCGGGTCCGAGGTGTGGGTCATCAGTTCCACCGGGGTGGGATGGTCGGGCGCGCAGAGGATCCTGTAGTCACCGAACTGCCTGATCCCTTCCAGCACGGGACCCACCACCTGCTCGTCAAAGCATTCGATCGCCTGGATCTTGCCGGCGAGACTTCCGGAGTGGGAAGCCTCGTCGGGCGCCTCCACGTGAACGAAGACGAAATCCTTGTCCTTGAGCGCTTCGAGCGCGGCTGCCGCCTTGCCACGGAAGTTGGTGTCCAGATAACCGGTCGCACCCGGAACATCGATGATATCAAGCCCGGCATAGACCCCGATGCCCTTAATGAGGTCGACGGCCGAGATGACGGCGCCGGTAAGGCCGAACCGGGTCCCGAAATCCTCCATGACAGGTGCCTTCCCCTGCCCCCAGAGCCAGATGGAGTTGGCCGGCGTCTCTCCCTTCTCGGAGCGCCGCTTGAACTGCGGGTGGTTGTGGAAGATCATCTGAGAGCTGTTCATGAGACTAATGAGACGCTCCGCCCCGTCTCCCTTGGGAAGGAACCTGATGATGTCCTGCCCGGTGATGTCGTGCGGCGGGGTTGCCTCAACCTGGGTCCTGCCGTTATGCCAGACCAGGAGGTGCCGGTAGCTGACACCCGGGTGAAAGGAGAATTCGTCGTCGCCTAACTGGCGCTGCAGCTCCTCGATCAGCTCCCGGCCGTCCGCGGTGGAGATGTGACCGGCGGAGTAGTCCTCCATGATCAGCCTGCCGCCGCGGGCCTCGAGGTGCACCAGGTTGACGCGGAAGGCGACGTCGTCGGGGCCGAGTGCAACCCCCATGCTGGCCGCCTCCAGCGGCGACCGGCCCGTATAGCAGAGCTTCGGGTCGTAGCCGAACATCGAGAGATTTGCCACGTCGCTTCCCGGCGGGTATCCCGCCGGCACGGTCTGCGCCAGGCCGAAAACCCCGCGCCGGGCCATGAAATCCATGTTGGGTGTCTTCGCAACCTGCAGCGGTGTCTTCCCTTCCAACCCTGCTATCGCCTGGTCCGACATGCCGTCGCCCAGCAGTACCACATACTTCATGAAATATCCTTTTGTTGCCCTATTTATTTAAACTGCGCCGTACACGCCTTTTACGCCATTTACGCCTTTTACGCCTTTTACGCCTTTTTCACCATTCACCATTCACCATTCACCATTCACCATTCACCATTCACCATTCACCATTCACCATTCACCATTCACCATTCACCATTCACCATTCACCATTCACCATTCACCATTCACCATTCACGCCCTCAGCCTCTTGGGTGGAAATCGCTGTGCAGCCGCTTCAGCCTTTCCCGGGTCACATGGGTGTAGATCTGGGTGGAGGAGAGGTCCGCATGGCCCAGCATGATCTGCACGCTCCTCAGATCGGCGCCGTTTTCCAGCAGGTGGGTCGCAAAGGAGTGGCGCAGCGTGTGCGGCGAGATGTGGCTTTGAACTCCCGCCTGCAGTGCCCTCTTCTTCACGATGTTCCAGAAGGCCTGGCGCGTCATCCCCTCCCCCAGGCGGCTCAGGAACAGCCGCAGGCTCGCGCCCCCCTTCAACAGCTCCCCGCGCGCCTGGCTTACGTAGCGCCCAACCGCCTGGCAGGCGCTTTCCCCCATCGGGACCAGCCTCTCCTTGTCCCCCTTGCCGACCGTCATCAGGTAGCCGGCGGACACGTTCACCTCGGCCTGCGTGAGCCCGACCAGCTCGGAGACCCGCAGGCCGGTGGCATACAGAAGCTCCAGCATCGCGGCGTCCCGAAGCTCGATGGCGCCGGTGTCCAGGGGGGCGGCGAGGAGCGCCTCCACTTCCTTGCCGCTCAACACCTTGGGGAGCCGCAGCACCCCCTTGGGGGCCTCGATGATGGAGGTGGGGTTCGTCTCGCAGTACCCCTCGGCGACCAGGAAGCGGTGCAGCATCCGCAGGGCGGAGAGCGCCCGGGCCCGGCTGCGCGGCGCGATCCCCTCCCCCTTCAGATGGGCGAGGTAGCCGGCCACGTCGGTGGGCCGGATCTGCGCCGGGGAGCGATCCCCCAGATAACGCAGATAGCGCGTCAGGTCAGCGCTGTAGGCCGCGACGGTATTGGCGGCAGAGCCCTTCTCCACCAGGAGATAGCTCAGGAAAAGGTCGAGGAACCGGTCCATCAGCGGTCGATGGCGGCCAGGAGCTCGCGGCGGATCTCCTCCAGCTTGTCCGGGTCGGTGATCTTCTGCCCGAAGATGTCCTTCACGTAGAAGACGTCGGCCACCTGGTCCACCTTGGTGGAGATCTTCGAGACCCCGATGTAGAGGCCGAGCCTGGTGAGCGTGCTGGTGATGGAGTAGAGGAGCCCCACCTGGTCATGGGCGTAGATGTCGATGACCGTGTAGTCGGAGGAGACCTCGTTGTCGATCTCGACGTTGGCGGGCACCGTGGGCTTGGCCTTCTCGGACAGGATGCCCGGGCGGTGCCGCTTCGCCACCAGGGCGCCGACCCGCACCTCGCCCTCCAGCACCTGCCGCAGGTCGGATTCCAGCCGGGCCCAGCGGTGCTCGTCCGTGATGACGAAGCCCTGCGGCGAGTTGACCTGGAGGATGTCCAGCACCTTCTCGTTGCTGTTGGTGTGGATCTGGGCTCCCAGGATGTTCATGCCGTTTGCCGCCATGACCCCGGTTATCATGGAGAAGAGCCCCGGCACGTCGAAGGTGCAGATGGTGCAGTTGGTGTACCCCTTGTCGATCTCGTGGGTCAGCTTTAGCACCAGCGTGTTGTTGTCCGACAACAGCAGCAGGGTCCTCACGTGTCCCGCGATCACCTCGGGGGGATAGGAGAGCAGGTGGCGCGTGGAAAGCGACTGCAGCTCGTCCTTGACCTGCTGCGCCGGGTAGTCGTCGCGCAACAGCTCGAATACCGCCCTTTTCACCCGACGCACCCGGTCTCCGGAGGCCTCCAGCTTGAAATCCCCCCGTTCGAGGACCTGGAACGCCTTCTCGTACAGCTCCTGCAAGAGGAGCGCCTTCCACTCGGTCCAGACATCGGGACCCACCGCCTTGATGTCGGCGTAGGTGAGCAGGTAGAGCATCTTCAGGTTCTCGCTCTTCTCCATCTGGCGGGCGAACTGGATGATCATCCGCTCGTCGTGCAGGTCGCGGCGCTGGGCGATATGGGCCAGGAGCAGGTGCTGCCTGACCAGGAACTGGAGCCTTTCGCCGTCCTCCTTGCTGAGCCCCATGCGGCGCGCCACCGTGCGGGAGAGCTCGGCGCCCACCTCGGCGTGGCCGCCCCCGGCGCCCTTGCCGACGTCGTGCAGGAGCACCGCCAGCAGCAGCAGCCAGCGCTTGTCCACCCCGAGGGCGAGCTCGGTCAAAAGCGGCAGGGTGTCGCGGTGCTCGCCGCGCCACAGCTTGCCGATCTCTTCCACCGCGAACAGTGTGTGGGTGTCGACTGTGTAGATGTGGTAGACGTCGTGCTGCACCTTGCAGTAGATCCGCTCGAACTCGGGGATGAACCGGTTCAGGAACCCGAGGTGGTGCATCGTCTGCAGGGTCTGCGCCACCCCCTTCTCGGACTGCAGGATGTTGAAGAAGGAGGCGTTCGCCTCCTTGGAGCGCCGGAACTTGTCGTTCACCAGGTCGAGCTTTTCCCGGATCAGACCCTTGGTGCCGATCCCGAGCGCGACCCCCTGCTTCTGGGCATACTCGAAGATCCGGATCAGCCGTACCGGGTCCTTGTCGATGACGCTCTCGTCCGGGACCACGAGCTCCCCCTTCGTCACGTAGAACCCTTCGCCCACGGGCCGGCGCGTGAAGTAGCCGAGGATCTTGCGCGCCCCCTCCTCCCGCTGGCTGCACTTGGTGATCAACAGCGAGCTGAAGTGCTCCACGCTGTTTGCGTGCAGGTAGAAGTCCTGCATGAACTGCTCGACCGCCAGGGTCTTGCCGCTGTCCTCGTAACCGAAGAAGCGCGCTATGGAGGTCTGGGCGTCGAAGGTGAGCTGGTCGTTCTTGCGGGCGGCGAGGTAGTGCAGCTCGTTTCTGATGCGCCAGAGGTAGTTGAGGGAACTCTCGTACATCTTCAGTTCGTCTTCCGAGAGCACCCCCTTGATGACCAGCTCGCGCGGCTCGTCCACCTTGTACTTGATCTTGGCCACCCACATCGCCGTGTGCAGGTCGCGCAGGCACCCCTCCCCCTCCTTGATGTTCGGCTCCAGGATGTAGACGCTGGAGCCGTATTTCTCGCGTCTCTTCCTGAGCTCCTCCAGCTTCTCGGCGATGAAGGCATCGCTCCTCTTGGCGAGGACCTGGCTCACCATCACCTTTCTCAGCTCCCGGTACAGCTGCTCGCTTCCGGTCAAAAGCCGCGCGTCGAGCAGCGCCGTCTTCACGGTGACGTCCCCGCCCGCCATCTCGACGCAGTCGGATAGGGTCCGGACCGAGTAGCCCACGTCGAGTCGGAGATCCCACAGGAAATAGAGCAGGCGGTTGGCCACCTCCTCGACCCTCTTGGAATCCTTGCCGCTGTACAGGAACATCAGGTCGAGATCGGAATAGGGGTTCAACTCGCCCCGGCCGTAGCCGCCGATGGCGACGAGCGCCAGCTCCCCGGACTTGTCGTTCATCTGGAGATCGTCGGAGAGCGCCGCGAAGAGCCGGGTCACCAGGGCGTCCGTCATGGCGGTGATGGCCTGCACCACGGAGGTGCCGTCCTCCCCCTCCCGGTGCCCGCGCTTCAGTTCCTCGCGGAAATGTTCCAGGAACTCCCGCGCGGCCGCAAGATAGGCGCCCCTCTTCTCCTCGAAGCTTTTGCCGTCCCCCCTGAGGGATTCGCTCAGATAGCCGTTGATGTTTAGCCGCATTACCCTTCCTTGGCGATCCTGACCACCTGCAGGACCCCGGGGAACCCCTCGATGTCCGGCACGGCGAGGCTCCCGGTATCGCCGATCACCCCGATGATGACCCGGTTTGCCCCGGTCGACTGGTGGATGTCGAAACCTCGGTCGATTAAAAATGCCTTTATGCCGTCCTGGGCCTCTGCATCGGCCTCCTTGCGCATGACTATCAGCACCTGAAATTACCTCCCTTTTAATGTTCGCCGCGGGTCATGATACGCTCCAGCCGGCGCGATTCGTCGACCACCCTCTCGAACAGCCTGGTGATGGCCGCGTCGTCGAGGGGCCCCTGGTTCTCGTCGCTCATCCTCAGGAAGATCCGCTTCTCCCGGGCCGGGTCGTAGACCGGCAGGTCGAGCCCCTTCTTGAGTTCGCCGATCAGAAGCGCCAGCGAGGCGCGCTCGTTGAAGATCCGGAGCAGCTCGGAGTCGAGCCGGTCTATGTTCTCCCTGATGTCATCGATGGTCATGGCGCCCTCAGAACTGCTTCTTGATGAACGTATCACGCTTCCAGTGGACGTCGTCCACCCCCGGGTGATCGATGTTGAAGTTGAGCCCCCGCGACTCCTTCCGGCTCTGGGCGCAGGAGACGATGAGCTGGGCCACCGTGGCGATGTTCCTCAGCTCGATCAGGTCCGAGGTGATGATGAAGTTCCAGTAGTACTCCTCGATCTCCCTCTGGATCAGGTCGATCCGGTGCATGGCGCGCTCCAGCCTCTTGTCGGAGCGCACGATGCCGACGTAGTTCCACATGAAGCGCCTGATCTCGTCCCAGTTCTGGGAGACCACCACCATCTCGTCCGAGTTGGTGGCGGTGCCGCTGTCCCACTCGGGGATCGCCGGCCAGGAGAACCCCCCCTGCTTCAGGATCTCGACCGCGTGACGGTAGGCGCGCCCGGCGTAGACCGCGGCTTCCAGAAGCGAGTTGCTGGCGAGCCGGTTGGCGCCGTGCAGGCCGGTGAAGGCGACCTCACCGATGGCATAGAGGTGCTTCAGGTCGGTCTCGGCGTTGCCGTCCACAGCCACGCCGCCGCACAGGTAGTGGGCGGCCGGGACCACCGGGATCATGTCGCGCGTCATATCGAGGCCGAACTCCAGGCAGGTCTGGTAGATGTTGGGAAAGCGCGAGGTGATGTACTCGGCGTCCCGGTGGGTGATATCGAGGTAGACGCAGTCGTCGCCGTAGGTCTTCATCTCGTTGTCGATGGCGCGCGCCACGATGTCGCGGGGGGCGAGATCCTTCAGGGGATGGTAGCGCTCCATGAACGCCGTGCCGTCGCGGCGGCGCAGGATGGCCCCCTCGCCCCGGACCGCCTCGGAGATCAGGAAGGAACGGGCGCTCGGGTGGTACAGGGTGGTCGGATGGAACTGCATGAATTCCATGTTGGCAACCGTCGCGCCGGCACGGTAGGCCATGGCGACGCCGTCGCCGGTCGCCACGTCCGGGTTGCAGGTGTAGAGGTAGACCTTCCCGGCGCCGCCCGAGGCGAGCAGGGTGATCCTTGCGGCGAAGGTCTTCACCACCCCCCCCTCGATGTCGAGCACGTGGGCGCCCAGGCAGCGGTTCTCGGTCACGCTTTTCTTGAGCGCCTTGGATTCGGTCACCAGGTCGATGGCGATGTGGTTTTCGTAGATGGTGATGTTGTCGTGGGCCAGGGCCGCCGCTACCAGGGCGCGCTCGATCTCGCGTCCGGTGATGTCCTCGGCGTGCAGGATGCGGCGCGCGCTGTGCCCCCCCTCGCGGGTCAGATCGAAGCCGCCGCCGTTCTTGGTGAACTGCACCCCCCACTGGATCAGGTTCGCGATCACCTGCGGCCCTTCCTCCACCACCATGCGGACCACGTCCTCGTGGCAGATGCCGGCCCCGGCGACCAGGGTGTCCTGCACGTGGGCATCGAAGGTGTCCTCATCCGAGGAGACGCTGGCGATGCCGCCCTGCGCGTAGTTGGTGGCTGATTCCGCTATTCCACGTTTGGTGACCACGGCAACCGTACCGTGCGCCGCCGCCTGCAGGGCGAAGGAGAGCCCCGCGATGCCGCTGCCAATCACCAGAAAATCACTTTGCAGCTTCATGAATCCCCCGTTTAGGCTAGATTTGTGACGTTTCCTTTGAAAAACCTGCGAATTATTGATCCCAGCCGCATTTTTGTCAAGGCATTTTGACAGGTTATCCGGGCCAGCCGGCACAATACCCCTTGTTTTGCGCAAATGCCTGTTTACACTAACTTTTTAACATTCCAAGTACCTGAATTATATGGACAAAACAGACCGCCATTCCACTGGATTGCTCAAATATTCAATCAATACGTTACGTTACCTAACTGTCCGAAATCTGAGCAAATTACGAGGTCTTTTACCGTAGATCCAGCTATAGGGGAAGCTACGGAAAGTGGATAATCCGTGGGCTGAGTCATTCCAGTGGACTAAAAAGGGTACACCGCATTGGCCCATCCGATACCTTCTAGTTTCCGGTCGATGGAACTGGGCCGAGCGATTACCTGCGCCTCGCCCTGCAGATAAACCCCCTTCACTTGAGCCAGATCTCGCTTCAGGAATGCCTGATAGACGACTCCGTCCGACGAACTCATGCCGATGCCCACGCCAGCATAGTTCGTCCGCTCAAGGGCGAACCACGGAGCGGGGAGGATGGTCGTGACGGATCTCGGCCTGCCGGTGGACGTGTTGAGAAATGTGGTGGTGGTCGATCCATGCCGAGTCGCCGGGGTGGATGTAGACTGGAACAGAGCCTCCTTCGGATCCATCGCCTGCTCCGGGGGGAGGCCCAGCTTCTTGACCGCCGCAGCTTTATCCGCGAAGACGACCACCTTCTGCGGGTGGATCTCTGCCCTTGCCATCTGGGCGATCTGGGGCGAGGTTGGAGCGTCGACGGTCGTCCCCGGTTTGATCGGCTGCGTCCCGAACCGGCACCAGAGAAGATACCCTGCGAGGGCGACAGCGACCGCCAGCCAGAGGTATCTGCGCCACGCCGGGGCGGTCAGGAAGTTATTGTACTCACTGGTGAGCCGTTCAGGTACTCTCGATTTTATCTGGGACATTAGCGACATCTGCTGCTCCTTTTGTACCGAACTTGTTGAGACCGTACAGGATCCCGACCACCCCAGCCCACTGGAGGGGCATGTCGGGAATGGCGGGGACGATGGCAGGCGCGTTCCTGACTAGGTTGGTCGCCATCAGCGCGGTCCCCTCTGCCAACTTCCAGAGGACGATGACGAAGATCATCAGGCGCGACATCGAGTTCTGCCCGTTGTCCGAGCGGAGGAATTCCATCATGCGGTTGCTCCCTTCCAGATTGCCATGAGGTTGTTGTAACGTCTGTGGCAGTCCAGTGGATGCTCCCTGCCGTACTTGGTGTTGGACAGCTTGAAGTTGAGTACATCCAGCGCCGTGATGGGCCTTTTAAGGGACCGATAGTAGGCGACCGCACCGTTGCCCTGACTCCCGTACTGATTGACGTAATCTGCCCCTCCCAGTGCGGCTGATTCGTCGGCCAGCGGGACGCCGAAGTCGAGGTCGAAGCTGACCGCCTTATTGAGGCAGTACGATAACTGCTCCACGTCGTACCGCTCGATGATATCGGCATGGACGGCGAGGCGTGCTGCAAGCGGTTTCACGTCGATGGTCTGGTTGACGATCCCCGTGATCTCGGCAACGGAGAACCCACACTCGCCAAGGCAGCGGAGCGCAGACGCGTTGTTCTGGGTATCGAACTGACTGACCCCGAAGGAGTATCCAGACTTTCCAGAACGAACTCCATCAGCGTCCGAAAATTTCAGAACAAACGCCAGATTACTGTCTAGTTCGTTGGCGAAGATGACTTTTCTAAACAACTGGTTGAGTGTTGCTGCCATGTTATTTTCCTTTGTCCAACTAAAATCGATACCTAACGATAACTATGCCATTGCCGCCATTGCCGCCATTGCCGCCGCCAGCACCTTCATCCTTGCCGCCACCGCCACCGCCACCCAAGTTGGCTGTTCCGCTGACTCCATTCGCAGTCCCAAGTACCCCAGCCCCGCCACCCCCGGTGCCGCCCGTACCCGCTATAAGCCCTACCCCTGCAGACCCCCCGCCACCTCCTGCATAAAATACTGCCGCGCCAGAAATGGGGATACTTACCCCCGCACCTCCGTTGCCGCCATTTGTGTTTGAACCGGGTAATCCAATAGCGCCGCCGCCGCCGCCGCCGCCGCCCGTATCTCCTGCATAGTTTCCCCCGGCGTACCCCTGCCCAACTGTGCCAGCAAGTCCCTGCGACCCAGCATTGCCGCCGCCGCCGCCCGACCCGCCTATGGTCCCTGCCGCGCTTCGACTCCCGCCGCCGCCGCCGCCGATTGCCGTGAGATCGGAGAATGCAGAATTGAGACCCGCCGCCCCTCCTACCGTGCGTAGCGTAGCCCCGGCACCCCCGGTGCCGATTGTCACAGTATAGGCTTGCGCTCGCGCTAGTCC
>Ga0209125_1001448_pt1 | contig 22124 bp, 15 predicted proteins | sample BarGraIncub1131A_FD_184503 | JGI IMG/M metagenome (GOLD analysis project Ga0209125, IMG submission 184503) | Arctic peat soil microbial communities from Barrow, Alaska - Barrow Graham LP Incubations 11-31A (SPAdes) (version 2) | ecosystem: Environmental > Terrestrial > Soil > Wetlands > Peat...
AGATTGAACCCGTCAAAGGTATCGAACAAATACAGGGTTGACTGGGGAAATTTCCCATTGATAAGGGAGGCAAAGTCACCACGGAATACACCAACTTCCGCCACGGAAGCGTGAGCCAATTCACCATTGCCATTCTTTAAAATTTCATCGGCGCACAGTTCAAAGGTCCGGTAGCGAGTATAGTCTGCCTGCACAAGCCTTCTTTCGCCATTGGATCGTGAAGGGGTATATCGGTCCCACTGCATTTTTCTGTGCATAAGAAAATTATCTGGATGCATAAGGAATTCATCATCCTCTTCGCAAGTCAGCAACTCCTGGATGCGGCGAAAATTTTGTGCAAGCGCAACGGAATCCCAGCTAATTCCCAATGTGAGGATTTTACCCTGCTCCACCTGTAGTTGCGCGGTCAATTGTTCATAGACATCCTGCGCATATGGATATAGAGTAATCAAGATATAATCACAGGATGCAAGCACATCCCGACGTTCAGGCCCATACACCGGAAGTCCAGCGATGACCGTTCCTTGTTTTGTTGGATCATTGTCAAATAACGCAACAATGCGCACATGGGGTTTTAACATTTTCAAAATACGCAGGGCGTTGCCACCGGTTCCCCATAAAGCTAACTGAATCATCGCTCCACCTCACCTCTAAATTTTTACAATGGTCCGTATGCCATTGGTATCAATAACCTTGCTGTCTACAGAGAATAAGTGCTGCAAGCCATTACTGATGCACTTGGCACAATGGTCACAGCTTTCCTGAGTTTTCTTTAATTCGCTTAGAGAATGTTCCATGTAATTTCCGGCGATTGTCCCCCCCTCCATATTGCAGCAGGGTATCACCGATCCATCCCAACGCACCGTAGGGAATCCTTTCTTGTTAATACACTTCTTGCGATTGCTTTGACTATAATGAATCTGGTCATCAATAGAATAGACCATATGCGTGCTGATTACCCGCATCTTTTCAGGAATTGGAATGCCTTTTACAATGCTATTGTAGATACTCTCGGGGAATATATTAGCAATGATGGGAATAAACATAAACTCCAATTCATCGGCCAGATTCTTAATCGCATCAAACTCATCGGTCATATTGTCCTTATAGACATGATAGACCAAAGCAACTTTTGTCGTCGCCTTATAATGATCAATGTAGGACTTCAACAGATACAGATTCTCCAAGAACCGGTCCCATTTTCCCCCAGTATGGTTGCGTTCATAATGTTCTCCTGTGCCAGAACAAGGAACACGCACAAATGTAGGAGAGGCTTCGATCACCTTTTCGAGTGTACTTGCAAAATTGAGATTGGTGGAGAGCTCAACCGCAACTCCTCGATCCTGAACATAGCGAATCATTTCAGGTAGCTCTTTATTCAAAAGTGGTTCGCCCCAGCAGTACAACGAAAGTGCGGGAAATATGGGGATTTCCTGACTCATTTTATCGAAAATTTCTTTAAACTGAGAAAACTTCATCTTGCCCATTTTACGGGTTTCTCCCAAAGAAGACCCTAGATTACATGACGCGCATTTCAGATTGCAGATTCCAGCAACTTCAATAGTGGGGTAAGTGTCGCAGAATTCAAACCCATTGATAAAATCAATATCTTTGACATACCCAGCCTCGCTAAGGAAGGCCATGATTTCACCCATGTATTTAGACTGTGCTGCAATAATAACTAGCGGTTTAGTCCCATGGCTTTTTTCAATCACCTGTGAAGGCAAAAAGATCAATGGACCGGTCTTGCTGCGATCAAAGAAACCTGTGACGGGAATACCATTATTTAAAAAATAGTCGAACCAGACTTTACCGCGGGGACCTGCACCATAAATGTAGAACTCACGACCTTTTGACATTTCCCGAACACGATCAAGAGTGTAAATGAAATCACTCATTTGGTTTTACCCCAGTTTGAAGTCCATATGTTTTTTGGGGGAATTACTCGGTTAACTCCACCCAAGATTTTGAATCGTATTTTTCCCGGGAATTGCGAGTTTGCCCACCTCCCAATAACGTCTGCCAGCAGAATGTGGAGGTTACCCGCAGTGCTTGGTGATTCAACAATACGTTGTTTGCGCTCTGTCGGGTACACCTTGTTCTGCTGCAGCCCCACATTTCTTGGAGGTGGGGTCAAACGAGTAATCCCCTTTTTTTTAGGATATCCATATCCAAACGATGCAACCCATAAGCTTGACAATTTCGGCACTGCTCCGCGCGATGCCTTTCATAAAGGAGTTCATCCCATGACAGGTCAAGGAAGCTCTTGGCGATCACGGGACCTTGATAGGTATGGCAAAGCGAAACGGATGTATCCCAGTTGATGATGGGGAAAATTCGCTGACATAGGCACGGCTTTTCCCGATCCTGCAAAGCAAGATCCAACAGTTCGTCGACATTCCACGCAGAGTGAAGAAGTTCATTTTTCACTAGCACTGATTGCTCTTTCCCCATGCAATAATCAAGGTAATGCTCATATGGATTTAAATATTCATGACCACGAAGCAACTCTATTCCTAGACTGTTCGCAAAATCGTGCATGAATACATAGCCTGCGGAATTGGATTCGTAATTATACAGAAAGATCCGAATTTTCGAGGAACATTGATATTTATTCCGCTGAGTTGCCAATTCATGCAGATTAGCGATGAGCAAGTCCCATTTTGCTCCCCGCATGTTACGTTCGTAGGCGGGCCCATAGCCATTCACCGTAATATGCAATTGGGATGGATTGGCCTGAACAACGGCGGCGATACTGTCTGTACAAAGCAGATTGGTAGAAACCGTACATCCAAGATGCGCTTCCGTATACTTGATGATTTCTGGTAGTTCTGGATTCAATAACGGCTCACCCCATGTATAAAGCTCCAGATGGACCAAATTTGGGATTTCTCTGATCAATTTATCGAAAACGCTCCGATAGGTATCGAGGGGCATACAGCCTTCGGGTCGGACTAATTCCATATTTCCACGCGGGCAACTAGGGCATTGTATGTTACACATACCAGCAACATCAATTGCCGCCTCGGGACGGGAAATCTGGTAATGGGTAAGATAAGATACCATATTAACCCGTCCATAACGAAGACACATCTGAGCCGCAAATACATTTACGGACAGATTGGCGATAATGATAAATGCCAATGAATCTTTTACTTTATCTTCGGCCGGGTAAACAGGAAGATTATGGATAGAACTCCCACATTCCGACACGCGCCCATCCAGGAATCCAACAGGCGGAAAACCCATCTTTTGCAAACTGAGCATGACTCGGAACCCCAGAGGGCCACTACCCCAGACATAAACCTCGCGGCCATTAATTATCTTGCGCAGTTGCTCCGGATCGAGCCCTTGTTTTATTTTCAGCTCCACCATGTTAGGTTCGTGATTTTAAAATTGAGTATATCACCGTACTGTTTATATTCCTATTTTCACCGAGGATTGGTTGATCCGCGCCATTATATGTTGCTGCGATCTTTGCCGCCGCGACTTCCCCATCAATTCCGTAATCACTGAAGTGAGTTCCCATTCCTAGTTTTCTAAAAAATTCTTCTGTCGCATGTATTGCCGCATATGCAATTTCTTCGTTAGAACCGTTTAGGCTCCAAACACGCTTTCCATACTGCACGAGCTTCGCCTCTTTGGCTACAATCTGGTTTTCCCAAACCCCAGGTAAAATAATAGCCAAGGTTGCCGCATGGTCAAGATGATAGGTTGCGGTCAGCCGGTGACCGATATCATGGGTGGCCCAATCCATAATCACACCGCGATTCAGCAAACCGTTCAATGCCTGAGAGGCGCACCACATCATACTTGCCCTGGAATTATAATCATTTTGCAAGGTCATTACATCTTCAGCAATTTCAATGACCGTCGATAAAACGGCTTCCGCCTGTCGATCCTGAAGAGGCGCATGGTTCGGGATGGTCATATATTGCTCCAGCACATGAACAAAGCAGTCGACCAGACCGTTGCGGAGCTGTTGTTTGGGCAAAGAAAAGGTTGTTTCCGGATCCAATACGCTAAATTGCGGGAACACTGTAAAGTGCCCACAAGTGAGCTTTTCATTTGTTTCAAGCCTGCTGATCACAAAACCACTATTCCATTCCGAACCTGTCGCAGGTAGTGTGAGAACTGCTCCTATTGGCAATGCCTGTGAAGGTGCTTTTGCATTATTCCGCATCATTTCCCATGGCGATTCTCCTGGAGCAGAGTAGCGGGCAAGTGCAATAAACTTGGCGGCATCAATAACAGAGCCACCACCAACTGCCAATAGGAACGAAATGTCGTTGTTCTTGACCAATGCCAGCGCTTCCATGCACTTTTCATAGGTAGGATTCGCAGGAATTCCAGAAAACTCCGTCACGGAAAACCCTTCCAAGGCTCCCATCACCTGCTCATAGACACCATTCTCACGAATAGAGCCACCACCAGAGAGTAAAAGCACCTTTTCATTTGCTGGAATTTCGCTCCGAATACGGGCAATCATTCCCTTACCGAAAAGAACCTTGGTCGGATTTCTATAAATAAAATTGTTCACTCAAATCCTCGAATCCTAAGGGAAATGCTTGTAAGGCTAAAACAGCTTAAAAGATATATCGGTCAGTTTGACGCATTTGTGCACCATTTATGACAACTTCGCTTCTTTTTTGAAAAAAAGCTCATTGTAGCAACCTACACCCTGATATAGAACTTAACAATAGGGTAATTTGTTCCGATAATGCCAGAACAGGTACAGCACATGATGTGAGCCATGAAGAGGATTTAACCAATGTATAAGCCCGTTAGTAATCTCTATTTTGAAATTTCCGGAGGATGTAACGGTTCGTGTCCTTATTGCGTTACCGGAAAAAATCGCATCCTTCCCCATGAGCAGCACTCCGCCAAATGGCAATTTCTTACCCCGGAACGTTGCTACGAAACGATGGTAACGCTACAGGACAAAGGTCTGATTACCCCTTCAGTCACAACCGTTCAACTATACAATTGGGGTGAGCCATTTCTTAATCCGCAGTGCATCGAAGTGTTCCAGACCCTTGCCGATCTGGGCTATTCCTTTGGAATTAGTACTAATGCTTCGGTATTTCGTGATATCCCAGCGCACTTGTTAAAAAATGTGACGCAGATTATCTTTTCCATGTCCGGCATGACCCAAAAAAGTTATGGCCGTAACCATGGCTTCGACGTGGAGAGGATTAAATCAAATATTCGGCATTATCTCGAGGATTGGAAGTCCAAGGGCCATGTTCCACCTCGAGCCTTGAGTTTTCATGTTTACCAATACAATTGGCTAGAAATTTTTGCAGCCCACGCGTTCTGCAGGGAGCTTGGACTTGCATTTACTCCTGGTTATGCGAACCTTGGCCACTTTGAACTAGCAAAACAGTTCTTAACGGAAACGCTTTCCCCTAGTTTAACAGACAAAGTCATGAGCGAGCTATTTACCTTTTATATCCCAGGCCAGGTTAGACCAAATGACTTTCGATGCCCCCAATTCGACGTCCTTTCTCTTGATCAAGACGGCAATGTAACTCTGTGCTGTGGAACGGACGCGTCTGTTCCTGGTTTTGTCATTGGACGAGCAACGAATCTGACGCGTGAGGACATATTGAATCGACACCAGAGGTCTGAGTCCTGCAAGCTTTGCCAAAAAATTGGTATTGACTATGTAGGCCATTCGCGTCCGCCAATTACATTTTAGTATTATCTACTCTCAGCTTGTCGACCAAGTAATTCCTAATCCCCTTTGGCCTTTGATGAACAATTCTGCCATTACTTTTATCATGATTGCGCATGATTCTCCAACGACTTCGCAGTACTTAGTCCGCTGCCTGAGCTTTTATCGGCAGTTCCACCTGCACATCCTGATTCTCGATGGTGCCAAGGAATCCAGATCCCAGCTTGTGAACGATGTTGGCAATCCCGAAATTGAGTATTTCCACCTCCCTGATCAATCTGTAGTGGACCGTATTCAATTTGGCTTTGATCGAGTGCGCACACCTTACATAAAACTTCTAACCATTGATGACTTTTACATCCCTAGCGGTATAGAGGCTTGTTTATCTTTTTTAGATGAAAACCCATCCTATACCACTGCATGGGGAACCTCTATTTGCTATAGAGAAACAGATTTCAACATCGAGTACTTCCTTTTAGATACCTGGTCTAGCGATTATGACTCCAATGCAGCGGATCCCCTAGATCGAATCCAATACTTCTGGGAAAACAGCTCCTATCAGTGTCCATTTGGAGTTTTCCGACTTGAGGCCTACCATGCCGCAATTGAACTATCCAAAACGGCTCCTGTTGAATTCAACCTGATTGAACGCGTCGTCCTGACAAGCGTTGCTGCTTTTGGAAAAAGCAAACGCCTCAAAGTTCCATTCGCAGTGAAAGAATCCCGTTCGAATTCACTAGGCACAAATACAATTCCCCTTAATGAACTAATTCACCTGGATGAGCACGCTGACAAGCTGGAGCATTTTTACACATCGCTATCTGCATTGGCGCGTAAGTATCCAACTAGCCAACCCTTGCCTTTAGCTGATTATACGCAGAAGATATTTTTAAGCATTCTCAACTGGTACTCGGTGACCTTGCATAAGAAGTGGGTTTTGCCCAAACTGTTCACTTCGACCTGGGACATTGCCCAGAACGTGCCAAAATTCCGTTTTGAACCTGATCAATATATCGATTGCGGTCTCTATACCCCTAGTTTTTTTGCCCAACTGCACCAGATTGATTTTGGCATCCGGGCCCACGGGATCTGCGCAACGGAAAACGACCAGAAGCTGGATAGCCTACTGGAGAAGATCAGCCCTATTGTGGACAAGGGGCAATTCCAGGACGCAGAGCAACTATTGATGAACATCTACAGGCTTACACCCTTCCATCGCAATACCTTGGCACTCCTGAAAAGGGTCTATACCTACTCAGGTCAATTAGACCGAGTTTTGCAAGTCAACGCTTGGGAACAGAAACTCCAAAGGGAAGTGTATTTCCCCTGACTTAATAATTCCATTAGTCAACAAATATTATCGAACCTGCATTCCGCTAACTTCAGCAAATAGGCATATTTATGGTATGAGCGGATTAACTGATATCATCATTTGGCGATCAGCAATAGGGTAATGGTCCGTTAAATACCGCTCTAACTCGCTTGTCCAACCCTCAATTGCCCAAATACGCATGAATCCAGAAAATGCAACCCCGCCATCCTGTGCGACAATCCTATTGACCTACCGTAGGCCACAGCACACAACCCAAGTTCTCGCCGCACTCCGCCGCGACAATGTGCAAAATATTATTTTCGTCTCAGATGCTCCAGCCAAGACCGAGCACGTAGGAGATGTGGAAGCAACCCGCGCACTCTTTTATACTATTGATTGGACAGTGCCCACGAAGATCTTTCGCGACCAAAATTTGGGATTGGCCAAATCCGTTATTGATTCCGTAAATTTTGCCTTCGAGACCTTCGACGAGGTGATTGTTCTGGAAGATGACTGCGTCCCTGCAGAGCGGTTCTTTGAACTCGCGCATCTATGTTTGGCGAAGTATCGCAAAAATATGGAAGTTTTTGGATTCAGCGGTTATGCCCCAGTAATTCCAAATACGATACTCCAAAAGATTCCCTATGACGTGATTTTTTTACCCCGCATTTCCAGTTGGGGCTGGGCCACATGGAAGGATAGATGGCAGCAACGGATTCCGGACTTGCGCACGGCTATTCAAGAATGCCTAGATAATAAAATTCCGTTAGGTGTTGGCGGAGAAGATCTGCCCACATACATTCTTGGAGCATTACAAGGAACCCTCCACGACACATGGACATTGCCATGGGCTCTCACTCTCAACCGAGCAAGGGCTGTTTTTGTTTTTCCCGCAAAACCTCAGATAGATAATATCGGTTTTGATGGAACAGGCGTCCATTGCAGTTCGTCACAATCCACATGCATCTCACAAAAGCTGTCAGACCAAACCTTGAGAATACCTGACTACCAATGTATCCATCCGGAAATATACCGTGAGTTCTGCAGGCAACTTTGCCCTAAAGTTATTGTTAAAGAGCAATGGATCCAGAATCTTTTGAATGGAATAAGTAGCACATGAATATGGAATCCCGCTTTCCTAACGTTTTCTTTGGTGACAATATTGAAATCACCAAGCTCCATTCTAAATCCCAACTTACCATTGGTGAATATGTTCACATTGGCGAGAGAACCCAAATACATACCCAGGACTCCATCTCCATTTCAGATTACTGTGTACTGGGATGCAATGTATTCATTTCAGATTCTGTGATGGATTATCAAGACATCTATTCACCAGCGATCCTACGGCCAAAATTATCCCAATGCTCAATAGAGCTAGAAGAAAACTGCCACATTGGTGCTGGATCCATTATACGTGGAACTCTGTGCATTGGAAGAGGCTGCATCGTCGAGCCAAATAGTCTTGTGCAAAAGTCAATCCCGCCTTTCTCCATTGTCTCAGGATCGCCAGCAAAAATTATTCGTATGTATAACCCAATTACAACCAATTGGGATCAAATACTAAATGATGAGCACGTGGAGAGCATGCTTTTATTACGCGAATCCTATCCATGCCCAACACGGGATAGTCTGCTCAGCTCACTCAACCAAAAGCGGATCCCCAAAGAATTATTGCCTTTAAAACCAGAAAAAAAGCCTCCACAACCCATTCGTGAAGCCCTTCCAGGATTTCATGCTCCCGCTAGTTCCAAGGCAAATCCCAATGGCGCTCGCCTTTTGCCTGGTTGCAGTGTGACTATTGGAGAGCAGTGCGACGTGCGTGGTTTGACATGTGCTTTTGACGTCCCCAATTCCCATATCCGCGTAGGAGACCGTACCTTTATCGGAGGCAGTATGATTGTCTCCGCAACAGGGGTAGAAATCGGAAGCGATGTGTTGATCTCTTGGGGTTGCTCAATTGTTGATCACGACTCCCACAATCTGGATTTTTCTCTTCGAAACCATGACGTTGTCGATTGGCTGCAGGACAAAAAAGACTGGACTCATGTAGCAAAAGCACCCGTCAGGATCGGAGACAAATGCTGGATTGGATTTAACAGCATTATATTGAAGGGAGTAACGATCGGGGAAGGCTCAGTTGTAGCGGCAGGATGCGTGGTCAGCAAAGACATCCCACCTTGGACCTTAGTTGCAGGAAACCCCGCGCGCATAATTAAGGTAAAGGACATTCCATCGGGAAAATGGCTTCGCCCCAGTGAGATCCAGCCCCTGCAGTCGTCTCCTACCGCAGAACAAGAACCAATGGAACCAATCTCCATTGTATCCATTCTTGCCCTGCTTGCAGAAGGACGCTACGAGGAGTGTCTTACGCTTTGCCAAATCGCACAGCAAGCTAATTCGAATCCAGAAATTGATACCTGCGTCAAAATATGCCGAGAGCACTTAGAGCCGGCGCAAGTGACATTGGATGTAGAGGATAAGTATGACTTCGCATACCGCTCAGAGTGGGAAAAAGGTGGACTTCGTCAATTGATTTCGTTATGTTACAAGACCCCTAATTTCCAAGACAATGCCATTCGATTTTACCGTTCAGAAGAATTTCAAGCTGCAGTTAAAATCCTTACAGATGCTGGCCACCCCCCCCGACCAGATGTTCATATTCTCGACATTGGATGTGGCAATGGTGTTGCATGCTGGAGCCTCGCCAAAGCCGGTTACCGGGTCACAGGAGTGGATTCCAGTAATGGAAAATGGGCAGGCATTCAAGCGGCAAAACAACTAATCGGCTTTGAAGGTGTTGTATTCGATCCCATTCACACCCATGCAGAAGAATTGCCCTTCCGTCCGGGGACCTTCCGGGTCATATGGATGCGCGAAGTGCTTCACCACATTGAAGATTTACCAGCATTTTTGCGTTCTGTACGCAAACTTTTATGCAAAGACGGCATACTGATCGCCATGCGCGACCATGTGATTTGGAACGAGATTCAAAAAAAGTCATTTTTTGAGAATCACCCTTTCCAGAAATATACGCATGATGAAAATTGTCACTATTTAAAGGAATATGTCGACGGCTTTACCCAAGCGGGCTGGATTCTCGACATGGTATTAGATCCACTATCATCGCCCTTGAATACCTACCCCCAGCCATTTGTGCCAGGGCAAAAATTTTCTCCGGAGCTTGCCGCTAAGCAAACTCGAGGAAACTCACTCTATTCCTTTATTGCCCGCAATCCAGGATAACATTATGAAAATTCTAGTCACCGGCGCAGGCGGTTTTCTCGGTTCTCACATATGTCAGTATTTCACTCGCAAAGGCGACCAAGTCTGGGCAGTAGGCCGTTTTTTTTCCGCACCAGCTTTCCGCATGCAATGTCCCGGCATTCAAGAAATTGTGGAACTAGATCTTCCCTCTGCACAGATGTCCTTAGTTTTGTCCCTAGTGAAGCCCGACTTATTGGTTCATTGCGCCAGTAGTGCTTCGGTTCAACTGTCCATGAAAGATCCCCTTGCGGATCTGCGTCAATCCACAGGAATCTACGGTGAAATACTAGATGCTGTGCGACTCAAATCACCACAAACGACGGTAGCATTACTTTCCAGCGCCTCGATCTATGGCCAACCTAAATTACTTCCGACTCCGGAAACTGCTCAAGAAAGCCCTCTGTCTCCGTACGGCCATCACAAGTGGATGTGTGAGATTCTTTCCCACGAATACGCGTCTATTTTTGGAATCAAAACGTTGAATCTCCGAATATTTTCCGCATATGGTGAGCGCCTCTGCAAACAAGTTGTTTATGATATTCTCACCAAGATCCATACTCCTGGGGAAGGCCCGGTGGAACTCTACGGAACAGGTGATGAAACGCGCGATTTCATTTATGCGCAAGATGTCGCACGCGCCATTGATATGATCCATCAGTCAGGGGAAGTTGGAACCTTCAATCTTGCCGCAGGAACACCGGTGCGCATCAGCGAAATTGCCCAAATACTTGCGGAAAGTAGTCACCCACGCAGGCAAATCCGCTTCCTTGGACAATCTAGACCAGGTGATCCAGACTTCTGGCACGCAGATATCCGCAAGATTCAAGCCCTGGGTTTTTCCACCGAAACGTCACTACCCGAAGGCCTGTCCAAGGTTGTCCGATGGTTTGAACATTCCCTCCAGGATTCCTGACATGAAGGCTCTCGAACGTTTGCGCTTTGGAGTTCCCATGTTTGGAAGCAAACATTGGCACGGGGGAATTCTTTACACGGTTAACCTGGTCAAGGCATTACGGTGCCAAGAGAACCAAAGACCAATTGTTATCGCAGTAATCACCCCAGAGCAAGCTCCGCATATTCCTGAAAATTGGGAATTCATTGAACTTTGCGACCAAATCGCTCTCGTGGGTGATTTTTCCCGTTTTGAAGTCACAGCTCCTGCAACCATACCAATTCTCAAATTTGCAACGCTCTGCGATGCCCAAAGCGCCATCGATTTTGTCTTCCCAACAATTTCACATGTGCAAAATGAAATAGCCAATGCATCCTGGATACCTGACTTTCAACATCATCATTTACCTGAATTTTTTTCTCAAGAAGAACTCGACACTAGAACGAAAGCGTTTTCAAGTATTGCTGCACATGCTCGCTTGCTTGTTTTGAGTAGCGAAGATGCCAAACGAGATTTCAAGCAATTCTACCCTAATGCGACAGTCAAAACGACGGTTCTGCATTTTTGCTCCCAGCTTGCAATTCCCGAAGGAGATCCTCGCGAATTATTAAAGCCTCTGGAGATTGCCGACAAATTTCTTCTTTGTTGCAATCAATTTTGGACTCACAAAGATCACAGGACTCTATTCCTTGCTTTGGGCGCACTCAAAAACAGAGGACTCCCCATACACCTTGTCTGCACTGGTGCAGCATCCGACTACCGTAATCAGCACCATTATGCCTCACTCTTGAAATTAATTCAGGAACTCGGCTTACAAAGTCACGTCAAACTGTTAGGATATGTACCCCGCGAGCAACAAATCGCACTGATCCGTTGCTGTGTGGCAATGGTCCAGCCCTCCCTTTTCGAAGGTTGGAGCACTGTACTCGAAGATGCCCGATGCCTGGGCGTGCGCATGATCGCCTCGGATTTAAATGTGCATAAGGAACAAAACCTTCCCGATGCGCTTTATTTTGAACGGAGAAATCCTGCGGCTCTGGCATACCTTCTATTTCAGCACTTCGCGAGTCTTCCACCGGGCCCAAATGTAGCCCGCGAGCAAATGGCTCAAGCATTGGCGCAGAAGCAATTATTCCAGTATGGGCAGGACCTTATTCGCCTAGCAGACATGGGCAAGGCTCTATTTCCCCATGTTTCGGAGGGCGCCATGTCCGTGCAGGAAATATCCAGGGAAGTGGATCGGCTGTTTATTGCTGTGCGCGCTAACCCTCAGGATCTACCCAGTTTTCTGGAACTTGCACGAAATTTTTGGGCTCTCGGACTTCATGATAAAGCCATGGAACTGTTTCGCGCCCTGGTCCAACAATCCCCTCTCGATGAGACGCTTGTCAATGCGCTTGCGGAACACACCGGAAAATATGCGAACCTTAAGAAGGTTACGGGATAATGACGTAGCCTGAATTTCGTAAAGCATGATGCCAAATTATTGGGAATTACCCGATTAACTCCGCCCTAGATTCTTGAATCGGCTTTTTCCTAGGAATTGCGAGTTTGCCCACCTCCCAATAACGTCTGCCAGCAGAACGTAGAAGCTACCCGCAGTGCTTTGAAATTCAAATAACGATGCTTGCGCACTGTCAGGTACACCTTGTTCTGCTGCAGACCAACATTTCTTGGAGGTGGAGTCAAAATTTTGAATCGCATTTTTCCCGGGAATTGCGAGTTTGCCCACCTCCCAATAACGTCTGCCAGCAGAATATGGAGGTTACCCGCAGTGCTTTGGGATTCAAAATACGTTGTTTGTGCACTGTCGGGTACACCTTGTTCTGCTGCAGACCAACATTTCTTGGAGGTGGAGTCAAACGAGTAATTCCCAAATTATTAGATTGTTTCTATGCCAGACAACTATGAATCCCTTTTGGAAAAAGGCCATGAAGCCATAGCCACTGGCATGGTCAAGCGTGCGCTCACCTTTTTTCTGGACGCAGCGCGCATAGACCCGACCAGACCCGAAGCATTTGAAGAATTGGTGTTCGCATTGCGCTTAGACGGGGACTTCCACAAAGCGGATCTTTTGAGTCAAGAACTTGCCCAGCGCAGTCGCCCCATAACCCCACCTTACCTCGTCACCGCCATCGTCTCCGTGTACAATGCCGAACGCTTTATGCGTCACCGCCTTGATAACCTTCTCGCACAGACTCTTGGTGACCGTTTGGAAATCATTGTAATTGACGCTCACTCTCCCGAAAATGAAAAAGGCATGGTCAAACCGTACCTGGAGAAGTACAGTAACATCACATATCTGCGTCTCGAAGAACGCGAAGGTCTTTATGCTTCCTGGGCGCGCGGCTGTAGAATGGCAAAAGGGCGTTTTATCACCAACGCCAACGCTGATGACGTGTTACGACCAGATGCTCTTGAGATTCTCGCTCAGGAACTAGAAGCACATCCAGAGGCGGGTCTTGCATACGGAGACTTTTGGGTGACCAACCGCGACAATCAGAATTTTCCCGACCACATTCGCATCGGCTACGCGCTCCGTCCCGACTACGACCCGCGCTTTATGCGCTGGGGTTGTTACATGGGCCCACAGCCCATGTGGCGGACCAGTATTCACGAGAAGATCGGTCACTTTGACCCTTCTTATACAACTGCTGGTGACTACGAATTTTGGTGCCGTATCGCAGCTGCAGGTTTCACCATGCGCCATGTAAACGAGTTTCTAGGCACCTACCAGCACAACCCCTCAGGCATCATTAACACCAACCAGAACGCCACTGCGATCGAAACGCAAAAAGTCCGTGACCTGTACAAGGACAAAATTCCAGATCCAGTGCCCCAACCTATTTTCGATCACTACAAATTCGATGGCGCACTCCCTCGCGACCGTCATTGCCTGATCGTATTGGATTATTCTGGACCGCTCGCTTCAATTATTGATACGTTAGATCTCCTTTGGAAAAGTTCCCTGTACCCATATCGAATCTGTGCCTTAGACTCCGAATCCGATCCCAAGACAACACAGGCACTCACACAGAGCCTTGCACAAGGGAAACTCCAGTTCATCCACAATGCACATAACATTTCTGACCGTGAACTACACTCCTTAGATCCGCAGGCTTCTGTGGTCATCCGTGTGCAAACCCGACTCCAAAGTCTTAGCACCAACTGGCTCGAAATGATTGTCGGTATTCTTGAGCACGACGCTCGCATCGGTGGACTAATCTGGGAAGCGGATGCTTCCACGTCACGTTATGAGGCTATTGAGGCTCCAAGTGCGCACGACCCCATCCGCGCATATCGAGTGCCTCTCTCCACGCAGCAACTCATCTTGCGCATTTCCGAACCTGGATTTGCCTCCCTTCGCGGTCCAATATGAACACACCGCTCATCTCGGTCATCATTCCTACTTTCAACCGTCCAGACCTTCTGCAACGGGCTATTCGCAGCGTGCAGCAGCAATCATACCCCCAGGTGGAGATTGTGGTGGTGAACGACGCAGGATCTCCTGTGGAAGCCCTTTTGCACGATTGGGATGCTGGGCGCAACCAAATTCTGTCAATCCGCTCCGCAAAAAACCTTGGACGCGGCGGTGTCCGTAATCTGGGCCTTAAGCTCGCCCACGGGCAGTACATCGCCTACCTGGACGATGATGATTACTATTACCCAGAACACCTTGCGACTCTGTACCAATTCTTGCAACAACAGTCAGCACAAGTGGTCTATACTGATTCGTTGAACGCGATTCAAGAAATGCGGAGTGGACAGTGGTACACCCTGCAGACACAGCTGCTCTATTCTTCTGATTTTGATGCCGACCGTATGTTGGTGGAAAACTACATTCCCACGTTGTGCATCCTTCATGAGCGCAGTTGTCTCGATACGACCGGACTTTTCGATGAGTCTTTGCGTTCCCACGAAGATTGGGATATGTGGATCCGCCTCACCCATCACTTTGCCCCCATTCACCTTGCACAAGTTACTTCGGAATTCACGACACGCACCAACTTCCAATCAGGGCAAAGCACGACAGACGTCAATGCTGACTTTTTAGAAACCCAAGGCTACATCTATGCAAAGTACGCAACATGGGTCGAAAATCGCCCCGATATCCGGAAAAAGCAGGAAGAAGTCGCACACAATTTACAAGTAGCCTATGATTACCAACGCTCACATCTGGTTGTGGATTTTATGAACACTATCATGGGTTTTGCTGACAAGGGCGAGTTTGCGCGCGCACTAGAATATTACCAGAATAATCCACAATGCCATAACATCAAAGGCTATGAACCGGAATTGGAGCGCATCCAAACAATGATGCAGAAGGTCGAACAGTTACTGGCGCGCAAGGGCGCATAACGCTTGGTACCCCAGCCATGATCAAGCTCTCCATCTGCATTCCCACCTATCAAGGCGAACGTTACCTCAGGGAGGCTCTGGAATCCGCATCCAAAGTACCAGGAACCGACATCGAGATTCTTGTCTGTGATGATGTTTCCTCCGATCAGACCATGGACATTCTTGCAGAGCATCAGAAGGTGGAGCCTCGCTTGCGCATCCATCGCAACAGAGTGAATCTGGGACTGGTCGGCAACTGGAACAATTGCATCAATCGTGCCCAAGGCGAATGGATCAAATTCCTCTTTCAGGACGATGTCCTCGAGGATTCCTTTTTCCCCGAAGTACAACCTTTTTTAGAAGGCTCCTGTGACTTTATAGCCTTCTCGCGCCGCTTTATCTTCGAACCCGACGCCAACCCGCACATTGCAGACTATCTGAGCCAAGAATATTTCTGGCTCGACCAAATTGTGCCAGAGAGCAAGTTGCTGACTCCCCACGATTTCGCCTCCGTGGTGATTCAAATGTTTGGTTACAATTTTATCGGTGAGCCGAGCAATATATTATTTCGCCGTCGTGTCATTTTTGCCATTGGCCCTTATAATGCCTCACTGTCCCAGTATCCCGACCTTGAATTCTGCTACCGGCTTGGTTTGCACTGTGGCATCCAATCCATTCCCAAAACGCTCTCCCGGTTCCGTGTGCATGGGCAATCGACCACGACACACAACCGAACCAAAAACGCATTTCAGTCCGAAGATCTCGACATGTTGATTCTCTGCCATGAAGCTATGTTCACCCAGTCCTATGCACCTCTGCGCACGGTGGCAAATGCCTGTGGTTTTTCCTGGGATGCCATGCTCTCGCGCAAACTGAACCAACTCACCGAAACGGTTCTTGATCCCCAGAATCGCGAATCCTGTAAGAATGTCTTACAAGCCTACCCCAAGCTTGCAGCAAGACTGCGCGATCTTTCCCCTCAAGCCTGGAAGCGCATCCATGCATGAGTTCGAATTCTTTTTTTCGCGCCGACGCTGTCTCTTGGTTGTCCCCCAGGATCACACACAATTTCGCCCTTTTTTGTCCATGTGCGGTGAACTTCTGCACATCAGCAAACGCAGCACCCGTCCACCACAAATTGAACTTGCCCTCTGTGTAGAAGACTCTTCGGCAAAATCTGAATTACGGTCGCTTTTTTCCAAAACAGGCCTCACAGTACTTTCCGAGATCCCCGAAGATTTATCTCCTTACCACTTGGTGTGCATTTGTGCAACGGACGATTCCCGTTTCGTGGCTAACAAGTGTACGCGTGACCACAGTATGTTGTTCACGCTGGACCTTCAGTATTTCCAGACCAACCCCTTTGCAGCGAGTTGTGCGTGGCTGCGCAACTTTCTACTTCCCTCCCTTTATTTGCAATTGCAACCAAGCGCGTTAGGCGCTCCAATAAGCTCCTATTTAGTGACTGCAATTGTCTCCATTTACAAAGGCGAGCGTTATCTGCGCCACCGCCTTGACAACCTTCTAGCCCAGACCCTTGGCGACCGCTTGGAAATTTTGGTCATCGACGCCCATTCGCCCGAAAATGAGCAAGGCATCATCGAACCTTATTTGCGCAAGCACCGCAACATCACCTATCTACGCTTGGACGAGCGCGAAGGCATTTACGCATCCTGGAGCCGAGGATGCAAAATGGCGCAAGGAACCTACCTCACCAATGCCAACGCCGACGATGTGCTGCGCCCCGATGCCTTGGAAATCCTTGCGCAAGAACTTGACCAGCACCCGCAGGCAGGTCTCGCATACGGAGACTACTGGGTCACCAACCGCGACAATCAGAACTTCCCAGAGCAGATCCGCATCGGGTATGCCTACCGCCCCGACTATGCGCCCAACATCATGCGCAGTGGTTGCTATATGGGCCCACAGCCCATGTGGCGCAAAAGCCTGCATACAGAAATTGGCTATTTCGATGCATCCTATGTCGCAGCAGGGGACTATGAATTTTGGTGCCGCATCGCTGCAGCTGGGCACAGCATGCGCCACGTACCTCAATTCTTGGGAATCTACCAGCACAACGTAGTGGGCATCATCAACAGCAACCTCAATATTGCCGTGACCGAAACGCTCAAGGTGCAGGCCCTGTACCAGAACCGTCTTCCAGCCCCACAGCCAATGCCGCAGTTCGATTTTTACCCGAGCGACAATACGCCGCCTTTGGACCGCCATTGCCTGATACTTATAGACGCTGTAGGCAGCTTCTTTTCTATTCAGACGTCCCTAGAGTTACTTTGGAAAAACAGCCATTACCCCTATCGCATCGGCGTTCTCGATCCTGGAGATAATTGCGATGTCACCTTGTTTCTACAAGAAGCGGTGCGGTGCGGTAAGATTCAGTTCCTTCATACCTCCACGATTCCCGATGCCGAGCTAGGGAGCCTGGATTCCTCTGCGGAGTTCATCGTCCGCGTGCAACCGGTTCTGCAAAAACTCAGTCCCATCTGGCTCGAATTGATTGTCGGTATTTTGCATCATGATGCCCGCATCGAACAACTCTCCTGGCAAGCCGACTCAACATCACCGCAACACCAAGTAATAGCAACCATCCCCCTTTCAGATCCGATCCGAGTTTTGCGCGCCCACCATGTTCCTGCGGCACCGCTTTTTCTACGCATTTGTGAACCAGGCTTTGTCTCGCGACTGAACTCAGCGGCGTTTGTCAACATCGGCATGATCTGTTACAATCGTCTCGAGTTCACTAAGCAGTCCTTGGAATCGGTCCTTGCCATGACCCATTATCCATACACGCTGACGATTATCGATAATGCCAGTACTGACGGCACCCGTGAGTATTTGCAAGTGATGCACGCCAAGGGCCACATCAAGAATCTGGTCCTCCTCAACGAGAACGAAGGGGTTGCGCGCGCATCCAATATCGCCTGGCATATGGAACCCGCCGCAGCCTACTACATGAAACTCGACAATGACATTGTGGTGCAAAAGTCAACTTGGCTCGAGGACATGGTGCATGTGCTTTCCAGCGTGCCCACCATCGGTATGCTCGGTTATAATTTGGAAGCCACCAGCTACCCGCTCTGCGAAAAAAACGGAGTCCGTTACCGGGTTAAACCTCAAGGCAACTTGGGAGGTGCGACAGTGCTAGTTCCCCGCCGCACCCAGGAATTTCTGGGTTTCTGGAGCGAGGAATTCGGTCTCTATGGCGAAGAAGACGCAGACTATGGCTGGAAAGTAAAGCTGCTCGGTCTTGAAAATGCCTACATGGAGGACGAGGATGCCTTGTTCCATTTGCCTGCAGGCAAAGCCGCAGTCATCCACCAGAAAACCTTCGAAGCCAAAGATGGACTCGAAGAGGTCCAGGACCGCGTCTACCGCGAATGGAAAGATGAACAACGCCGTCAGAACCTGCGCAACGACGGCCTCTTTCATCGTAATCTGGTCGGGTACAATCAAGGTTGGATGCCCTTCAGCAAACCAGGCACGCTCGGGTTTCTTGCTACGCACAGCAATACCCTTGGACCAGTCCAATCTCAGCAAGTTCCGGATCAGCTCACTAACTCCAGAGTACATGTAACCTCGTTTTCATGGGACTTGTTGTTTGTGATGCCCGACCCGTCACCGCACTGGTGGACCGCGCTGGCTCGTTCCATTGAACACGCAGGCACCTCCCCCACCACGATCGTCATTGCCGTCCCACTCGATTTTGCAGATCCCGAACTCACGAAACTCGCAAACCTAGATCATATCCGGATTATCCGGACTCCTTCCCCATGCTCCCGTGCATACATGATCGCACAAGCCGCAAAATGTCTACGCTCCCCTTGGACTGCACTACTCGCTCCGAATCTTGTGCCTGCTCCCGGTTGGGCCCGCGACATGCACGCCTTCGCATGGTCCATGGGATTATCGGTACTGGGCGGCTGTGTCCTTCGTGATGCAGTGACAATCGATCACGCGGGTTACGTCTACGATGCTCGCACACAAGCTCTCTGCTCCGCATTTCAAGGGGGCGGAATCGGCAATGCTGAGCTCCTGGGAAGCGACATAATCCCTTCGCCCTGGTTTTTGCTTCTTAAAACGGAATGCCTGCAACAGATCGATTCAGACTTCCTAGCCCAGCCACATGGTGCAGAAATGCTGCATTTGCTCCTAACCCTGCGCTCGCAACGGGTTCTCACAGGGATTTTCCGCGTCCCCGCCCGGGTTGTGATGCACGAGCCTCCCCCTCTGCTTGCATCACAAGGCATTTCCTTCACTGCCGCTCAAATGGACTTCATGCCTGCCAAGAAGCCACTGAGCGCCCTGACACAGAGCTGGTGTACTGAGTGCGACGTCGCGGGGCACCTCCTGCAAGGAAACGCCAGGTTATTCCAGCAGAACCTTGCATGATTGACGAGTGAATCCTTTATTCATCGATTGCCCCGAGCCTTTGATAGGAATCCCCCACCTCGTATCGCCACATTTCCTACATTTCCTCTGTGATTCGATTGTTAGCCCTATTATTTGCCCTCGCCCCGCTTGCGTTTGCGTACACTGTACCGGAACGCCCCGTTAACTCATATATTCTTGACGAACCGGGCTTGCTTTCTCCTGCACAGGAGCAATCCCTTAATCAGCTTTCCGAGTACCTCACCCAGCGTGCAGGCTTCACGTTTGCGATTGCCGTAGTCAATGATATCGGTAACGAAGACTATCGCCAAGCAGCTCTCCAGATTGCCGAGCAGTGGGGTATTGGACAGAAAATAACCGATGAATCCGTGTTGATTTTTGTCGCCATGCAGCAACGCAAGCGCAGCATCGAAGTTGGCTACGGAGCCGAGCCTTATCTTACCGATCTTGAAGTCGAAAATATCCAGAAACAAAATCTGGTTCCCGCTTTCAAACAGGGGCAGTTTGATGTCGGAATTATCCAAACCGCTGCCGCTATCGCATATAAAGTTGCCTTGGCCAAAGGGATTCCGAGCGATTCTCTTGCCATGATCATTGCCCGGCCTGCAGCCGTTGCCAGCGGGCGACAGAGTCAGCAAGGGGATCAATTGATCGCATTTCTTTTCCGTCATCCGATCATTACACTATTGCTGCTGATTATCTTTTTTGTCTTTGGTCGTTTTCGTGGCGGCGGAGGTACCCGTTACCTCGGCGGTGGACTCGGCGGTGGACTCGGTGGCGGCTTCGGTGGCGGTTTCGGTGGATCTAGCGGCGGCAATTCTGATTCCGGCTTCGGTGGCGGTTTCGGTGGTGGCGGCTTCGGTGGCGGTGGTTCCGGCGGAAGCTGGTAAAGGAATTCTAAATGAAAATATCCAACTCAGAACAACTACAGTCGTACCTGGTTCCCATCCTGCAGCAAGCACTTGGCGACAACCTTGTGTGTGCATTCTTGCAGGGAGCGTCGGCACATCCGGAGTATATCAGCGGGAAAGATCCCTGGGATTTGTCGTTGTTCCTAGCAACTCTCGACCCTAAAAGTTTGCCTGATCTTACGGCAGTCCACAAAGCCCTGGAAAAAGCCAAAGTTCGTCTCAATTACCTCTTTACTCCCGATATGGCCTTGTCTGCGACAGACACTTATCCCCTTGAGTTTTTGAATCTTGCCCATCAGCATTTCATTCTCTGCGGGTATCTCCCTATCGCCGGCTTTATTCCGGTTCCCTCAGTACTGAGACTGCAATGCGAGCGAGAACTCCGGGGACTCCTGATTCATCTGCATCGCGAATATGTTCTACACGCGCATCAGCCTAAAGAACTCCGCCAGATTTTTAGCAATACCATGCCGCGCTTTATCCCTGTATTTAACGGCGTTTACTGGCTAATCAATGGCGGACAATATCCGAGCGGTTCCGCATCGTGCCTCCGCACTATCGATAGCCACTGGCAACTAGGCAATTTATTCCAGCGCGTCATGACCCCGCCCAAAGACCCATTAGAACTGAAATGGCTTGCTGGCGAATACATTGTAGGCATTGAAAAAATTTTAAAAACCATTGATTTCATGGAGGAATCACAGTGAAAAAAGTTCTGATCGTTCTCGCAGTCCTCATGGTACTATTTCTCGGCATCGCCGGTATTTTCGGCTTAAAAGCCCTTGGTACCTACAATGGAATCATCGGTGAACAAGAAAATGTGAAGGCCAAGTGGGCACAAGTCCAAAATGTATATCAGCGCCGCAGCGACCTCATACCCAACCTTGCCGCCACAGTGGAAGGCTATGCCAAACACGAAGCCAGCACTCTCACTGAAGTCGCCCAGGCTCGCTCCCAGATGGGTGGAATAGTCAAGCTTGATGAAGGCATGATGCGCGATCCTGCAGCGATGCAGCGTTTCCAGCAAGCCCAGAGCACATTTGCCGGTGGACTCCAACGCCTGATGATGGTCTCTGAAAAATATCCCGACCTGAAAGCCAATGAGCAGTTCAATGCCATGATGGTCCAACTCGAAGGTACAGAAAACCGTATTTCTGTTGAACGCGGCCGCTACAATGAAGCTGTTCAGGCTTTTAACACTATGGTCCGTCAATTCCCTGCCAATATCGTTGCAGGCTTTATGCAAGTGACGCCATTTGTCACTTTTGCCGCAACTGCTGTTGCTCAAGAAGCGCCTAAGGTTCAGTTCAACACCGGCTC
>Ga0209125_1001450_pt1 | contig 22112 bp, 22 predicted proteins | sample BarGraIncub1131A_FD_184503 | JGI IMG/M metagenome (GOLD analysis project Ga0209125, IMG submission 184503) | Arctic peat soil microbial communities from Barrow, Alaska - Barrow Graham LP Incubations 11-31A (SPAdes) (version 2) | ecosystem: Environmental > Terrestrial > Soil > Wetlands > Peat...
TTATAAGCTACTTTTCTTAGTAAATCTTCAACTTCTGCATCTGTAAAAATCCAATTAAAATGAGCAGCAATACTAGCAGATGCATCAATAAAATTGATTAACTGATCAATTTTATTGTGAGAGTAGCAGTTGAAAGCTTTATTCTTTAATGTATTATAAACATGCTCTATATCATAAAGTGATATTTCAAACATACGTTGTTTTTATTTATTATAATTTGCAATATAATCAAGTATATTCAACCTTTTATTCAATTCAACTATTGAAATAGTTGACACAACAAGAATCAGGGATATTTTTATTATATAACTAAAGTTGAGAGGTAAAAATATTATTGACACAAAACATATTATTGACAAGAAAAATTGAAAGAACAATATTGTTATACACGATTTACTTATCTTGTAATGATATTTCATTCTAGATATCACGCAAACCTGAAGAAAGTATAGGAAGTATCCTATTAAAAAAGAAAAACCTACTCCATCCAGACCTGCATATTTATAGCCGAATATGGTAAGCAATAAAAAGTAACTATTTGCTATTGTTTCATTAATAAGAAATCGTTTTGAATCTCCTTTTGCAAGGAAAATATAAGCAATTGGGAAGCTAGCTGCTTTAAAAAACATCCCTAAGGCTGCCCACTGTAGCATACCATTAATACTAACAAATTGATCCGAATATAGTAGAGTAACTCCAAATTTAGCAAATGCAATAAATAGAATCAAAATAGGAGCTAATATTAAAACAGTTATTTCTACTTGTTGATTAATTACTCTTGTAGCCTGCATAATATTCCCACAGATACCTGATAATTTAGGATAGAAGTCAGTAGCCATTGCTGAGAATATCAGACCAACATAACTGCTAATGATAGCAAACCCTGCAGTGTATAGTCCAACCTCCTCTAAACTTCCTACATGACTTATGTATGCTCTAATAACATAAGAAGATGCTTGGCTAATCATAAAAGACAAACTTAACATAAAACCTAGACTCAATATATCTCTTCCTTCACAAAAAGCCTTTTTGAAACTTACGTTAATTGTAGGAATAATAATCTTATTTGCATAATAATAAGAAAAAGTAAGAGTTACTACAGATGAAAGTATAATAGAAGGCACAATCCCATTAAGTCTAAAATAATAATATAATGGAGTAGATACAAGTAATCCACATAATGACCCCCAAAGAGTTGCCTTGGCTAAATACTTAATATTTCGCGTTCCTTGGAGCAGTATAATCTGTCCAACATTCAATTGAGTTAATAATAATGATATAGAAAGTAAAACAAAAAGATATGTATAATCATTGTTCCCGAATGTTAATTCACTAAGAACACGAGATAAAAGAATGGTTACAACAGTGCCAAATAAACCTGTTAAAATTACAAGCTTTTGAATAATAGTGAAGACTTTAGATATCTCATTTCTATCATTTCTGGTACATGCTGCAGCGACATTCTTAACCGCAATTGTTCCGAGCCCAAAATTTGTAAGACTAGTCATCAAACCTACAGTAGAATTTAATAATCCCAAAATACCATAACCTGTTGTACCGACTAAAACTGCAATAATTTTTGAACGAATAATAGAGACTAATATACAAATAATCTGCACTCCACCCAAAATAGATGTAGATTTCATTATCTGACGAAAAGAAGATTGCTCTTCTAGGACTTTACTCAAAGCTTATTAATTAAAATTTCTAATTCACAATAGTTCGGTCAAAACCCCGAATAGTTCTATGCAGCAATAGCATCAAACTCAATAAGTTCTTCGATGAGTTTATCATTTAATGTCTTGTTCGGCTTAATGTTAATGTGTCAAAGAACGAGGTTTTAAAAAAATATGCGGTCAAATGGTTGTTTGCCAAACTCTATTTTTCAGTCAAATCATTTTTAACGCGAATATTGCCAAACAACCTGTCCGGTTCCGAAAATATCCATCCTATTCTCATACAGTTGAAAAATAGGGTTATCGAAGTGGACTCATTTATTTCTTTTCTATAAAAATATTAGTTCTAAAGCCCCAATAGATTAATAGAGAAGATGTAAACCCAATAATTAAAAATAATAAATAGATTTCATGACTTTGCCAATGAGCAAAATTCATAAAGTAACGTTGAGCTGGGAAACTAATATACCCTTCCTCACCCGGATTCAAAAAAGCTTGTTCAATGCCATTAGTATTTATTTGGAACCAAAATCGTGAAAGGATGAGAGAAGCAATACAATAAGTATATGCAACCCATTTTTTTATCTCGAATTTATTAATTAATTCAAAGAGAGGGAAAAAAAGGAAAGGCAAAAACATTATACTGACTCGGCTTTCTGCTCGTAATGAAAAAAATATGATAAGAAAAAGGACAAAAAGAAAACCAAAACCATATTTTCCATATTGAGGCAATAATTTTCTCCACAATAATATCAACAATAAAACAGCAAACCCAAAATATAAGAAATGATTAATGAGAAATACAAAAGGATCCGTCGTTGAAAATAAGATATTAGAAACAAGCAAACCTTTCATATCTAAAGCGCCTTTTTCACCATTAGAAAAATATATAATTATAAAATTAACACATGAATATATCAGAACAAAACTCAAAATGTAACTCCATTTTATTTTCTTCCAAAAGAATGCTAATACTTTAAGGACATCGATATTAATATGTTTAACTACTCGATAAAGATAGTATACAATTGATAATGATGATAATAAAAGCATAACACCGTTCAACGGCTTTGCATCATAATACAGTCCCATTAAACCTTCATATCCCCCCTTATAATAGTATAAAAATAGGACAAAAACTAATGGAGAGAAAGCCACTATTGTTTTTATACAAGATTGCATCACGTTCACCCCTGTTTTTATTTTGATATCAGAACAGAGGTTTACTTCATCTTTTGGTAAAAAAGCGAGACACAGAGCTGTAATTAAGGCAACAGGCCAAATGATTGAGCCTAGAATACCGCAAAAAACTAACGATATTTGTTTACCTTTTATGAAAAAATAAAAGCAAGCCAAACCTAAACACAGCGCATAATAATCACTAAGAAAAGGGCAGTATCCAAGTAGTTTCAAAGATGGGAAATTATAGAATAAAGATGAAAATGAGATTATTTCAACAATTGACTTTAATCTTAAATAATTACTTATCTTAAAGAAAAAATAAATAGCTGTTATAAGAGAAACCAAATTAAGGAATAAAGCTCCGTTCATTAATGACCTGTCATCTTTTGAAATGTTTAATAGACTATAGGTTACATTTATTAAAGCAAAAGGTAAGATCCGTTGAATACGATATTTATCATAAGATATAGTGGTAATACGCTCGGTAAAATTACGCGCAATATCCCTGTATTCGACGCCGTCCCATCCTGCACCGTTATTTATTGCAACTTTTTCTCCTAACATTGAACACAATACGATTACAAGAAGAAGAGATACTAAAAAAGTCCTATCCCATTTCATTTTTAACACAGTATCCATTTATTTTAGTATTAAAAATTAACTCTCTCTTTTTCAATAACAAGAGGACGCTTTCTAACTTGAGTATGAATAGCACCTACATATTCGCCAATAATTCCTATAAAAAACAATTGAACAGATGAAAAAAAGAAAAGTCCAATCACTATCGGAGCTGTTCCTAATGAAAACTCTTGCCAAAATAGTAATTTGTAAACAAAATATCCAAAAGCAGCTAATAGACTAAGAATCGCCACAGCAAACCCAATAAAACACGCTAGTCTGAGTGGTACTTTTGACTGATTTACAAAACCAAGCATTGCATAATTATAATAGCTGTAAAGATTATAAGAAGTTATTCCTTTATATCTTTTTGCTTGAGTGTATTCGACAGTCCCTATATCACATCCTAACTCTGCAACAAGACCTCTAAAATACGGATAAGGGTCTTCAATATTGCGCAATAATTCAACAAATGACTGATCATATAACCCAAAACCAGTAAAGTTAGAAATGTGCTCTGTCTCGGAGATTTCTTTTATTATTTTATAATATATTTTACGCAAGGCATAAACAATATGACTTTCCTTTGACTTACTTTTAATTCCGATTACAACTTTTATCCCTTCCTCCCATCTCTTAATAAAATCAGGTATAAGCTCTATTGGATCTTGCAAGTCTGCAACAATTAGCATAACAGCATCACCTTTTGCTTGTAAAAAACCATAATAGGGAGAACGTATTGGACCGAAGTTTTTAGCATTAAGAATCAATTTTACATTCTTGTCCTCTTTTGCTATACTTCTTAAAATATCAACAGTTTTATCATTGGAGGCATTATCAATAAAAATATGCTCATATTCATAATTAGAAAGTTGCAAAAACTGTGATTTTACTTGCTTATAAACCTCCCTAATATTTCCTTCCTCATTATAACATGGGGTAACAATACTTATCGTCTTCATAACTTTTCTTTTTTGTGAAAAACAAAATTTTTCTGTATAACAAATGAAATTATCGCAGTAAATGGAATAATTATTACACCTGCTAAATAATTATCTAATGCAGTAAACTCAACTAAAATCTTTACAAGAAAAACATTGATAACATAAACAAACGCATAGCAAAGAGAAAACTTTATTAACAATCCATTATTTCTATTATTAAAAACAATAACCCCTATGGTTTTAAAATTAAATAATACTCCTAATACTGTACTTAATAACAGCGAGAGATAATAAGGGAAACCTAAATAAATCAAGAAACAGTATAACCCAATTCCAAAGGCTGTATTAAGTAAGCCTACAAAAATAAAACGAACAAATTTATTATTAATCACAACTAACATCACAGACATAAATCTGTTAGGAAAATAATTATTATAAAACCAAATGAATTAATATGACAATTACATTTCATACTTATCTCAAACTCACTTTCAGATAGTGATGGTGAATGTTTTTCTATTGGTTTTTAATGCCACATCAATATTCAGACTTTTACAAGATAACCATTTAGAGTACATCACTGAAATTTACTCTCAAAGAACTCATTCTTTAAGAGTAAATTTGCTTTCTCTCTTAAATATTGCTGAGATCCAGAGACAGAATAAAACATATCATCAATAGCTATTCTTCTGACTTTTGGATAAACAGATATTTCGTTGTTAAGATATAGATCATTCAAAATCTCGACAATTGCAGAACCAACGCCACAACTCTTTTGATGTTCTTCCAGCACTATTAAATAATTATACTTTATAGCTATTTGACGGATTTGTTTAACGTTCATTGGCTTTATAAATGGGAGACTATAAATAGAAGTTTGAATATTATTAGCAATAACAAACTTTACTGCATAATCAAGAATTGATCCACTTACAAGCAATGCAGATTCAGAAGAGTTATCAATGCCGATACTTAAAACATCTCCTATCCTAAGACTATCAAGTTTTTCTGTATGAATAACAACTTCACCTGCTTTTCCAAGTCTTAAATACATAGGTCCATAATAGTTAGCAGATATTTTTGTAATTGCTTTTGCCTCTATTGGATCACAAGGGGAACATACTACCATTTCAGGAATTGTTCTCATCATTCCCATGTCCTCTGTTGCATGGTGTGAAGCTCCCAAAGAGCCATAAGCATAACCAGCACCAATAGAAATGATTTTTACATTTAAATTATGGTATGCGACATCATACCTAATCTGTTCCATACAACGAAGTGTTGGAAAATTCGCAATAGAATATACATATACATTATAACCTTCTTTCGCCAGACCTGCAGCAATTCCAATCATATTTTGCTCTGCAATACCTGCGTTTAAGAATCTGTCTGGAAATAGCTCTCTATATTCTTCAATAACACTAAAACCTAGATCTCCAACAATCAAAAAGATTTTGTCATTCGTTTTAGCTTCCTCTGTTAATTGTTTTATAAAGGCTGTTCTCATCGTCTTATATCCTCCAAGGCTTCTTTTAATTGTTCTTCGTTAGGAGATCTGTAATGCCAAAGCAATCGGTTCTCCATAAAAGATACACCTTTGCCTTTAATTGTATTTGCAATTATTACAGTTGGCCTATCTTTCACTTGCTCGGCCATATAAAAAGCAGATTTAAGCTCTTCATGATCATGACCATCAACAACTATTGTATTCCAATTAAATGCATCTAATTTTGATTTTAAAGGCTCTAGATTAAGAACTTCATTCGTAAATCCTAAACTTTGAATTTTGTTATAATCGATAATTAAACACAAGTTGTCCAAATTAAATTGTGCAGCAAATAACAAAGCTTCCCAATTTGACCCTTCATCCATTTCGCCATCGCCTGTTACAACATAAGTACGCCATTTCTCATTTTTCCTTTTTGCCGCCAAAGCTAAGCCGCATGCTATAGAGAGCCCATGGCCTAAACTTCCTGCTGAAAATTCAATACCAGGAACATAGTGAGACGAATGTGAAAGGAAGTTGCTGCCATCTTGACCGTAAGTATCAAGATCTTGAATTGAGTAAAACCCACAATGTGCAAGCGTTGCATACAAAGCAACACACGAATGTCCTTTTGATAAAATAAATCGATCGCGATCAGACCATTTTTCATTTGATGAATCAAATTTCAAAATATCACTATACAAAACTGCCAAAATATCAGCCATTGATAACGCCCCTCCAATATGTGAAGCTTTCGCTTGGTATACAAGACGTACTGCTGTTTCTCGGATATTTTTTGCAAGTATATTACTTTTATTACTCATTGAATATTCTCCTATAGTATTCTATTGTTTGAAATAATTTTTCGCGAAAGTTATTGCAATCTATATTTCCAAATGCTCGACTTGTCTTCTCCATAAAACTCCCATTGATCATTGATTGATTGGTTCTGTAAGGAAGTACGCCAAAATTCAACTTAAAACTCGGATTCAGATACTCTTTAATCATTGAAAGAATTTCTATCAATGAACGCCTTTGCGTAGAAGCAATATTATATATTCCATTTTCCGCATCAGAATCAATTGCTGAAGCAATAAGATCTGCAATATCTTTCACATACAAATATGAATATTGCTGTTCACCAGGAGTTAAATCCATACTTTCGTGTGTTAGCATATTTTTAATTGTAGCAGGAATTAACCAGTTTTCAGATTCTCTCTCACCGAAACAAGAAAATAATCTAAACCAATACCATTTAATAATATTCTGCTCACAAAACGTTTTAAGAATAACAGATGCAGCAAGCTTTGTTGCACCATAAGCCGATGTCGGATTAGTAGGATAATTTTCATCAATACACCCACTAAATTCACCATATTCAGCCTGAGAACCTATGCTTATAAATTTTTTAAGATTAACTAATTTTGAAACTTCCAAGAGTTGCTGTTGAAAAGCAATATTTTTTACCTGTGCACTCCATTCATCTCTATTTGCTGCAGAAACTCCATCCCATGCAGAATTAATAATTATATCGGGATTAAAATGTTGTACATCAACCAACCATGAGGATGAGTCTGTGTTTATCCATGAAACGATATTTTTAAAAGAATCACATCGCCAAAGATCAGAAGATATTCGTTTAGTAAGTAACAATTCATTGCCTTTTACTACTAATACTTCAGCAATATGAGAGCCTAAAAATCCCGTTGCACCTGTTAGTAATATCTTCATATCCCTATATACTTTTTAATCTGATCCATGCAAATAGTATAAACAGGCTCTATCTTATATCGCTTATACCATTCAACTGTCACTGTTACAGTTTGATCAATATTCATCCGAGGCTCCCACCCTAAACGGAACTTTGCTTTGGATATATCAAGTGTCAAAATTTGTGCTTCATGTAAGGCATCAGTATTAGATATATCTTTTAAACTTCCATTGCCATAATTCTGTATTACTTTTGCTGCAACATCCCATACATTAGCGATAGATTCAGAATGAGGACCAAAGTTCCATCCTTCACAGTACTTTGTTGGCTCAAACCACATTTTTTCTGCCAAAAGCATATAACCACTTAACGGCTCTAATACATGTTGCCAAGGTCTAATTGCTTTTGGACTGCGAATTTCAATTGTTTTTCCAACTTCTAAAGCTTTTATGCAATCAGGAATAATGCGGCCTAATGCCCAATCACCCCCACCAATAACATTGCCAGCTCGAACACTCGCAATGGATTTACCATGTCTATTATATAGCTCAGGATTAAAGAAAGAACGCCTCCAAGAAGCTATAGCAATCTCGGCAGCTCCTTTTGAAGAAGAATAAGGATCGTACCCACCCATCGGCTCACTTTCACGATATCCCCATATTTGCTCTTTATTTTCGTAACATTTATCGGTAGTTATCATGACTCCCACTTTAACACTATTAGTAGCCTTAATTGCCTCCAGCACGTTAATGGAACCCATGACATTTACTTCATAAGTTTCTACTGGAATATCATAAGATAGGCATACTAAAGGCTGAGCAGCTAAATGAAAAACAATTTCCGGTTGGTATTTAGCAAATATATCCTTTAGTAATTTACCGTCACGAATATCCCCACGTAAATCAACAATTATATCTTTCAATCCGGACAAAACATAATTATCTCTTTCTGTTGATGGATCTAAAGAAACGCCTATTACTTCTGCTCCAAGTTCATGAAGCCAAATGGAAAGCCAAGAGCCTTTAAAGCCTGTATGACCTGTAATCAGGACTTTTTTCCCCTTGTAGAAGTTTTGAAATATATCAATGTTCATTTTTTACCACACCTTCCAAGGTGCATTGCCTTTATTCCACAAATCATTTAGATCATTATTATCCTTTAAAGTATCCATCGGTTTCCAAAAACCTGTGTGTTTATAGGCATTCAGGTTTCCTTCAGAAGCTAACTGTTCCAATGGTTTACGTTCAAAAACAGAATTATCACCTTCTTTGATATAATCGAACACTTGCGGTTCACAAACAAAATAACCGGCATTAACCCAATTTCCATCCCCAGCAGGCTTTTCCATGAATGAGGAAACATTACCATCTTGTGAAATATCAAGCGCTCCAAACTTACCACTTGGCTTGTAAGCCGTAACTGTTAAAACTTTGTTTGACAAACAATGCAAATCAATAGTTTTGTTTATGTCAATATCTGCTACTCCGTCACCGTATGTTAAAAGGAATGTCTCATTGCCAATATACTTTTGAATACGTTTTATACGTCCTCCTGTCATTGTATCCAAGCCAGTATCAACTATAGTAACTTTCCAATTTTCCGAATGGTTATCTAGAATTTGAATACTATTATCTGACAAATCTACAGTCATATCGCAGTTGTGACGAAAGTAATTAGCAAAATACTCCTTTATCACATACTGCTTATAGCCACAACATACGATAAAATCATTGATTCCATAATGACTGTAGATTTTCATTATATGCCAAAGAATAGGTTTACCACCTATTTCTACCATAGGTTTCGGAATAGTTCCTGTAACTTCACTCAACCGTGAGCCTAATCCTCCTGCTAATATAACAGCTTTCATTAAATTAGTATCTTAAATTAACAAATTCTTTAATAGTTTTAACCATATATCCGAGCATTGTTTCTGTCATTCCTGGATATACTCCAATCCACAGGGTATTATTCATAACAAAGTCAGTGCCTGACAAATCACCTACAACGCGAAAACCTTGACCTGATGCACGCATCTCATCAAAAGCTGGATGTTTGAGTAAATTGCCGGCAAACAAGTTTCGTGTTTGAATTTTCTTACTTTCCAAATATTGAGAGATCTCATTTCGTGTAAAAGCAGCATCTGGTTTTACAGATATTAAGAAACCAAACCAACTTGGATTAGAACACTTTTGCGGTTCCGGAAGAATCAAGCCTTCTGTTCCTTTCAAACCTTCAAGCAAAATATTAAAGTTTTTTCTTCTAGCTATGACAATACTATCTAATTTTTCTAATTGAGCACAACCAATAGCTGCCTGCATATCAGTCACTTTTAAGTTATACCCAAAATGAGAATATACATATTTATGGTCATACCCCATAGGTAATTCTCCATACTGTTTGCTAAAGCGATATTTACAAGTATTATCTACTCCACCAACACACCAGCAATCACGCCCCCAATCTCGGAAAGAACGGACTATCTTGTCTAATAAAGGGTCATTTGTATATACAGCACCTCCTTCACCCATGGTCATGTGATGAGGGGGATAGAAACTACTAGTGCCAATATGACCTATAGTTCCAGTTTTTTTTATTACTCCATTAATGGTGTATTCAGACCCGAGTGCATCACAATTGTCCTCAACCAACCACAGATTATGTTTATCGCAGAAATCTTTTACTACTTGTAAGTCAAATGGATTACCCAAAGAATGAGCAATCATTACTGCTTTTGTCTTTTCGGAGTATGCTTCTTCTAATTGAGTAACATTGATATTATACTCAGGAATTGTGACATCCACAAACACAGGTATAGCTCCATATTGTATAATTGGTGTAACTGTAGTTGGGAAACCACAAGCAACAGTAATTACTTCATCCCCTCTATATATACGTCGATCACCTAACAATGGAGATGTCAAAGCCATAAAGGATAAAAGATTGGCAGAAGATCCTGAATTAGTTAAAGAGCAATATTTAACACCAAGCCATTCGGCAAATCTCGTTTCAAATTTATGCGCCCAAGGTCCTGCTGTTAACCAAAAATCTAAAGATGAATCAACAAGATTCACTATCTCTTGGTCATCAAAATAACGACCTCCATAGTTTACAAATGATTTACCAGGTTCGAATGTTTTTGGCTGTGCATGAACCTCTTTATAATATTCACGGGCTAACTCTAGTATTTGATTTTTTAAATCTTCTTTTTTAGACATAATGGTTAATAATATCAACAATAAATTTAACTTCTTCCATTGTCATTACAGGACTTATCGGTAAGCTCAATTCTTCATTATGAATCAGTTCAGAAATCGGAAAAGATAAATCATTCCATTCTTTATAGCATTTTTGTTTATGAGGAGGAATTGGATAGTGTATCATTGTTTGCACACCATTATCTGCCAAATATTGTTGCAGATCATCCCTTTTCTTACATCGAATTGTGAATACATGAAATACGTGCGCTTTCCAATCCGAAACATTTGGAAGGATAATCTCACTCTGATTTATGTTATCAATATAGTATTGTGCAACATTTCTTCTAAGCTGATTATCTTCATCAAGATATTTGAGTTTTACATCAAGTATAGCTGCTTGTATCTCATCAAGTCGGCTATTGTATCCTTGATAGTCAAAAACATACTTGATACTTGAGCCGTAGTTCGCTAGTGTACGAACAAGATCGGCTAATATCTTATCATTAGTTGTTATTGCACCACCATCACCAAATGCGCCGAGATTCTTTCCTGGATAAAAGCTGTGACCGGCAGCATCACCCAAAGAACCTGTATTTCTTTTATTGAACTTACAACCATGAGCTTGTGCATTATCTTCAATAAGTTTTAAATTGTTCTTCATACAAATCTCTGATATTTTGTCAGTATAAGCACACTGTCCATAGAGATGAACAATCATTATACCTTTTGTTCTAGAGCTAATTGCAGCCTCAATTCTGGAATCGTCAATTTCTAGCGTTTCCAATGATGGCTCAACTAAAACAGGAATAAGTTTATTGTCGCTAATTGCTAGAATGGAAGCAATATATGTGTTAGATGGAACAATAATTTCGTCACCTTGCTTCATTACACCCATTTTAATATACGCCCTTAGGATTATCCGTAAAGCATCCAATCCATTTGCAACGCCAATACAATAGTCTGTACCTATATATTTTGCATAATTGGCCTCAAACAGTTTATTTGCTTCTCCTTGTAAATACCATCCTGAATCAATTACTCTAGATACAGCATTATGAATTTCTGATGAATACTTCTGAGTAATCTTTTGTATATCTAAAAACTTTATCATTCTATTTTCTTATTAAGACCGCACCCATCGAAAGACCAACTCCAAAACCTGAAATAAGAATATGATGTATATTATTTAAAACACCTTGATCTAGAGCTCTATAAATTGCTATTGGAATTGAATTTGAAACCGTATTTCCTATATCTTTAATGTCAACAAAGAACTTCTCTTCTGGGATTCCACACCGCTTTCTAACAGTGTTCAACATATATTCATTCGCTTGATGAAAAATAAATTTATCTACACCTTCTAACGAAATACTATTCTTTGCAAGAGTATCCTTTACTAATTGTGGTATTTGAAAAGCAGTAAAATTAAATATCGCCTTACCATCCATAAATAAATTATTATCATTAGACACAAAGTTATAATCGTCATCAAACATATTCAATCCATCTTGTAAATAATGCCTTGAACAACCATTCTTCACAATTAGATTTTCATACCCTGAGCCATCCGTTCCATAGCAAAACTCTAAAATCTCAGCATTTAAACATTCTGGAAAAATCTTATTTGATATCAATGAAGCAGTAGCTGCATCTCCAAACATAGTTCTATTTCCTTTATCCTTTTCGTTTAAATACTTAGTATATGTTTCTCCTGTTAATAATAAGATGTTTTGTGCTTGATTTGAGCTTAGTAAACCTTTTGCTAACCCCAAACCATAAATGTATCCTGAGCAGCCTAAATTAAAATCGAAAGCACCACACTTTCTTGATAAACCTAGTTTATGTTGTAAAGCGCAAGATGTACTAGGCAAAAAATAATCTGGACTTTGAGTACATAAAATAACATAATCTATCAAAGAACGATCAATATTGTATTCTTCAAATAACTTTTCGGCAGCACAAATAGCTAAATCTCCTGCAGTTTCGTTATCTCCTGAAATGTGTCTTTGATTAATTCCAACCTTAGAAGATATCTTTTCTACTGACCATTCTGGATAAATTTGCGAAATTTCCTCATTTGTTAGAATCTTATTTGGTAAATAATAAGAAATAGCATTAATATAAGATGGCATTATATTCTACTTTTAATGTAATTAAATACTTCACGAACAGAATGTAATGATTTATACTCATCATCTGTCATATCTAAGTTGAATTCATCTTGAATCATAACTAGTATAGCCATTCCTGTCAATGAATCATAGGAGTCAACTTTTCTAAAATCCATATCTAAAGTCAAAATAATTTCGTCATAATCAGCATATTGATCCTTGAACTTATTAAAAAAATCATTTATTTCCATGAGAATAAAAGTTTAAAAGTTTATTTCTAAAAATATAATATTTATTACGAGAAAGCTGAAAAGAGAAACTTAGTTCGTCTTCTCCTATTTTTTCAGGCATAAAACGTTTGTGATATGCAGCTACAGCATTATTCATTTTTCTTACTTCAAAACGACAAAAATCGAAATTAAAATTTTCAAAAGCAAAATCACGCACAGACAGATCTGCTAAAATAGAGAGCCCCTCAGGAGAATTGACAGTAAAAATCCAACTTCCTATTTCGAAAGAGTGTTCATCAATATTGTAAATTCGAATTAATCCATAGGGTATATTTTTATCACTCTCAAAAATAAAATAAAACTCTTGCATGTTTATTTCCCTAATCTTGTATAATTCAATCCATTTTTCTTGTTTTGAAAGGTTATTTTCCGTTGTAGATATGAATTTACTCAATCGTTCATTAGTTCGCAATGACAAAATAAACGATGAATCTCTTATTTCTACTAAACGCCTTCGTACTTGAAATTTCTCAAACAAGAGTTTTTCAATCTCATTCATTCTTGTAATTTAAAAATTCTTTATAATCTCGTATATAATCTTCTTTATCATAATTCGTAGAAGCCAAGACTAAACAAATCGAGCCTGAGGAGAAATCTTGTTCTGATGCCCATATCCCTGGAGGAATATGTAATCCATAGAAGGGACGGTTTAATAGCACTGATCTTTTATTTATTCCATCATCAAGAACAACTTCATAACTACCACTTGCAGCTATTAAGAATTGATGACATTCTTTATGTGCATGAGCTCCCCTTGCCTCTCCACCTGGTATATCATATGTGTAAAACACCCGTTTGATTTCAAAAGGAAGATTTACAAAACTTTGAACAGGCGTTATATTGCCTGAACGATTTTTAATCTTTGGTAGCTCAATAATTGAGCAATCATATACGGTAGGATACTTCATTATTAACTTCAAAAGCTACATATTCAAAAAAAGCTCAAAATCATAAATATAATCACTAGGAGTGTATTGAGTTGAAGCTAATACTAATGCTAATGAGTTTGTAGAGAAGTTTTCCATTTGTCTCCAAAATCCTTTTGGCACATATAAACCATAATAGGATCTATTAAGAGAAAAAACTTTTTTTCCTTTCCCGTCATCTAAGATTACGTCAAAACTACCTGATAGGGCAATTATGAATTCTTGGTTTTCTTTATAAGCATGACCACCTCTTATTTCTCCACCTGGTACATCATATATCAAATAAGTTCGTTTAATTTTAAAAGGGATATTAACATACTCCTCAATAACAGATAGATTTCCTCTATCATCAAGAATTTTCGGTAGTTCAATAATTTGAGCCTCTTTCGTTGATAACTTATTCATTTTTCTTAATTAATTCTATGAAGTCACTTTCTATGTAATCACTTTCTACCCAATATGTACTTATTTATAAATTTACGATGCCATGGTAAACGCTGATGATGTTTCTTATGTTTCTTAGCTTTGTCAGCAGCTTCATCATCACTATGATAACCGTAGCCGTAGCCGTAGCCGTAGCCGTAGCCATAACCATAACCATAACCATAACCATAACCGTAGCCGCTCTTTTCCATCTGGCAATCATTCAGAATCACACACATATTTTTGAACTTACCAGTAAGGTGGATCTTCTCTAACTCTGGCAAGTAACGACGATCCAAAATTCCTTCACGAATTACATAAATAGTAAGATCTGCAACACGATTGACAATACCGGCATCGGCAATGACCATAGCAGGGACATTGTCCACAATAATATAGTCGTAACTCTTCTTTAACTCTGTAATCAAGACTTCCAACTGCTCACTCATCAAGAGTTCCGCGGGATTGGGAGGAATAGGACCGGCAGGTAACAAATCAAAGTTATCGTGCACTCCACTAGTAACAATGAGTTTGTTTAGATCACTCTCGGAGCCAGCCAGGTAATTGGAGAGTCCAGCTTTCCCTTTGACATCGAAGAGCTTGGACTGCTTGGCTTTACGGATATCACTGTCGACAATGATAACTCTCTTGCCTCCCATAGCAATAGTAACACCTAAGTTGCGGGAGACAAAGGTCTTACCCTCTCCTGCCATGGTACTGGTAAACATAATGACCCGAGCATCTTTGTTCATGAAGGTCAGGTTGGATCGGATCAACCTGAAGGCTTCGCTGATGTAATCATTACTACCTTCCTTTACTAATATTTCCTCCTCCAGGTCAGTCTCTTTACGGGTGGGGATATCTCCCAAGACCGGGAGTGTGGTTAAATCTTCAATATCTTTACGACTACGTACCTTCGTATCGAGTAATGCGATCACATACACAAACCCGAATGGAATGACCAAGCCAATCAGAAAAGCAGCTAGCATAATGATAGCTCTTCGTGGAGCCGTTTGCTTACCATAAGGTGGTTCGATCATCTTGGCGTTGCTATCGGTGATCGCCAGCGTGATGGCATTTTCTTCCCTTTTCTGTAATAGGAAGGTATAAAGAGGCTCTTTGATTGCCTGTTGACGAATCGCATCCAAGGTGGTTTTCTCTTCAGCCGGCACCGACTCTATATTTGCAGTCGCTCGACTCTCCACACTCTGAGCCTTGCTCAACTGAATCTGAAGGCTCTTGATATTGGCATCCAGTGAACTCTTGATGCTGGCACGGAGTGCAGTGATGGTTCCATCCAATTTGGAAACCACAGGACTGTTGGATCCAGAGTTTTCAATGAGTCGGTTGCGTTGCAACACGGTTTCGTTGTATGCTGAAATTTGATCTGCAGCTGTCAGGTCTTTGAAACCTGCCAAACCAGGGATGAGTTCGTCTTTCTTAGAGACATCACTCAGGTAGTCTTTTATGTATTTGGCAATCGTAACCTGCATTTCCAACTGAAGTACTTCGTCTTTGGCTTTTCCGCTTTCCGTCAGAAACTGCTGCCCCATCGTCTCAAAGTTGATCACTTTGTTGCGACTCTTGAAGTTAGCGAGTTTACTATCTACTTGTGACAGCTCACCAATCAGGATATCAATTCTCTCATTCAAGAATTTAGCTGTACTCTGTGCTATCTGGTTTTTGTCTTCGATATTGTATTCTGTATAGACCTCCATCAAAGTATTGAGAATAGCTTGTGACTTGGCAAAGTTGGTACTTGTAGATGATATATCAATCACTGTGGCAAGCTTATCTGCCAATATTGCCTGGATATTCTTTTTACACCATTCGGTAGTTGCTGCGATGCTGTTGCGGGAAATAGTTATAGGCTCTTCAACTAATAACGTGCTGTCTCCATCTAGCCTTGGTTGAATGGTAAGGGTGCCGATCGGTGTAATTACCGGTAAATAATAGGCGACAACCTGATTTCTTTTTATTTTCTCTTCGTCTTTTCCGTCTTTGATGATTACAAAGTTGGAAAGCAAGCAGCTGTCGGCAGAAATGGGAGAGACTACAAAACGCACCGGATCACGAAAGGCATCCAGAAAAGAGACCTGAATCGGATTTTTCTCATATAGTTCCTCATAGCGGAGGGCTAGTTTACTCTGATACACGACATCGAGGTGCAACCTTCTGACTACCTCTCCGATGAGTGGTGAGGATTGGAAGACATAGAGTTCGTTTTGAATCTTGTTACTGCTACCCATTCCTCCTAACTCCAGAAATTTTGACATATCGGAGTTCATGCCCTGCTTCTCGTCGGTTTTGATAAGGACTAATGAGTGCAATTCAAAGACGGGTTGAACCGAAGCAATATAGAAGGCTGCTACTGTGCAGCAGAGTACGACGGAAATAACAAACCAGTGCCACTTGTTAAGGACGAGGGCGATGAGTGTCTGCAACGAGAAGAGTGTCTCCTCTGTCTCTTCTTTGTTTTCGACGCTGTTTTTGATATATTCTTCTTGCATGACTTTTGATTATCTACCGTTAATTATAACTAAAGTGACTACGGATATAAGCAGGGACACTACTGAACTTCCTGCGCTAAAGAAGGTCCAGAAAGGGCTTGACTGTACGACAATGCTTTGGTTGGGTTCGACATAGATAACATCGTTTTGGCGCAGGTAGTAATAGTCCGATTTAGTAAGGCCGGCTGAGGTCAAATCCACACTATGAGAAGTGCGGGCACCGTTTTCTTCGCGGAGCACCAATACGTTTCTTCGTATGGCGGAGACATTCAAGTCACCCGCTTGAGCCAATGCTTCAAGGATCGTTATTCTTTCATTATCCACTGAAAATTGCCCAGGTCTCGCAACCGCGCCTAACACGGCAACTTTGAAGTTCATCAACTTCACAGTGATCTGTGGATCTTTCAACAGATTTTCAGATCTTATTTTCTTCTCAATTTGTTCTTCCAGGGCACTCAGTGTATAACCAGATGCTTTGATGCTTCCTAAAATTGGAAGATCCACATTTCCTTCAGAATCTACCTTATAGTAGCTCAATTGGGGTTGATACATGGAACTACTCACACTTAACACACTCTCCCCAAATTGAAGTTTATTGCCAAAAGGTTCCAATAATTCCCGGTCTTTACTACTAATCGAAATAGATAGTTGATCGTCTTTCTGAATCGTGAGTTCATAGTTTTGAGTCACCTGCTCGGGCAGGTCGCTCATTTTGTCTGCTCCTTGCAGGTAGATGAGTTTTTTGGTGGAGACACAAGAGGTGGCAAGGAGTGCCAGCGTCATTCCGAAGAGGAGGAGGTTGTGTGTTCGCATATTGAATAAATGGATTTTGATTAGTATCAGTGTAATACACCCGTAGCTCCCTCAGTCACAATGGGATGAGGTACGGACGCAGTTTTTCGAGCTTTTTAACGATGGCAAAAGTAGTTTTAAATTTCGGTACAAACAAGCGTTTTGCTGTTTTGTCATACAAATTTAACATAAAGGGCTCTCCCACTTTCTTTTTTTGCTGCAAAGGGCTCTCCACTTTCTTTTTTTCGGCACTTTCCACTTTCTTTTTTTCCGCTCCCCACTTTCTTTTTTTCCGCAAAAAAGAAAGTTCGCAAAGAAAAAACTCTCCGCTGCATTTCTCACCGGGCAGCCTTTGGCTGCTTTTCCGATTCGAAACGACAAGGCGGAAGTCCTTCAAAACAATCGTTGCGTAGCAACCTCCATTTTATCGCAGCTTTATACTATCGCTGCGTAGCAGCCTCCTTTTTTCGCTTCGCTTGTTGCTGCGCAACCTTTTCAAACAGTCGCTGCCTTGGCTGCCTCCTTTTTTAATCTTTAAAGCAAGCTAATGGAATTATCTTTACGCCATCTGGTCTAGAATATGCCATCTGTCCTCCAGTTATAACAAGTAATAAATCTGGTTCCCTAAGTCGAATTTGTTTTTCTGTCTTATTATGTTCTTGTACTAATCGCTTTATTTCTTTTAAATGTTCAGCACCTTCTTCTATCTCCCTACTTCCCAATTTAAACTCAATCAGAGCATATCGTCCGTCTTCAAGATGAAGAACGGCATCAGCTTCAAGGTCATATCTATCATGATAATAGGAGATTGAACCTCCGAGTGCTTGAGAATAGGCTTTTAGATCACGGATAGCCATACATTCGAATAGAAACCCGAATGTCTTTAAGTCCGTGTACAAAGCATCTGGAGATAAACCTAGTGCCGCTACAGCTATTGAAGGATCGACAAACTCTCGCTTTATACCTCGTCTGATTGCGCTAGCAGAACGAATTGCAGGGCTCCATGCGTCAATATCTTGAATAACAAATAAGCGCTGAAGGGCACTCAAATAATTATCAAAGGTGGTATCACTAATGCCTTCCAAGTGTTCATTGACGTCTTTCAAGATTACACTTTTTTTCGCCAACGTAGAAATATTACGTGCATAGCTTTGCAATATAGTCTTTGCTATTTTATCATTTCGATTTATGTCATCTATGGTAGAGATGTCTGTATCGCACATGCTTTGGAAGTAGTTTTTTGCTATCTGAAGAGTGGCCTTTTCATATGTCGCATGTAATGACTTGGTATTTTTGTGGCTTTTTGGTTGGCATTCTTGTGGTGATCTGATTGGTGTTTTTGCTGTAAAGCGTTTGGTGATTTTGCTGTGATAGCCCTTTTTTAACTTTTTGGGTTACATTTTTTTCCGCAAAAAAGAAAAGTTCGCAAAGAAAACTCCTCCACTTTCTTTTTTTCCGCAAAAAAGAAAGTTCGCAAAGAAAAAACTCTCCGCTGCATTTCTCACCGGGCAGCCTTTGGCTGCTTTTCCGGTTCGAAACGACAAGGCGGATTTCTAATAATCGCAGCGTAGCTGCCTCCTTTTTTCGCTGCGCTCGTTGCTTCGCAACATTGCTCGCTGCCTTGGCAGCTTCCTTTTTCAGCTGCTGCCGCTTCGCTTGTTGCTGCGCAACCTTCAAACAATCGCAGCGTAGCTGCCTCCTTTTATCGCTGCGCTCGTTGCTTCGCAACCTTTTTAATGATCGCTGCGTAGCAGCCTCTTCGTCATTGCGGGCTTGACCCGCAATCTCCTCAGGCCCTTTCTATTTAAAGTGTAATTATATTGTTTCAAGTGAAAATGCTTCTTTATAATCAATCATCTGATTTGTGTTATAGTATTTTATCCAAGCATTTTCATTGTGGCTTAGTTCCGAAATTTCGGAAGCTGAGATGTCTTTGAACTTGTTTTGTATAGTGTCTAAAATGCTCAATTCTTCCGGAGAAAAATAACTGTAGTCAGGTGATAATGCAGAACATAATTTTGTGCCACAATTACCGAAAGAGAATTCGACTATCTCAGGATAAATATCATCCATCAAGCCATACACTCTATCCCATCGTACGGGAACCGGACCAAATTGAATAGCTTTGTAAGCTAAACCAGTCATTCCATACCCAGACATCTTATAAGACATGAAATCTGTGTAAAACAGGAGCTTATTCATCTTTGTATTATAAATAGATCCGCATTTTTCAATAAAATAGAGCATTATGTTTTTTAGCTTGCTATATGATTGGGCAGCATATCCATTATATTCTCCTCTTGAATAGGACTCGAAAATCAATTGCTCCTGTATATTCTTTCGTTTATATTCGATTGCTTTCTTTAATTTCATCAAAATCTTCTCATACTCTTTAGGCTCAAATTGATTTTTGGCATTTTCAACAAAAACTTTAAAAATAGTGGGTTCCCTTATAGAACTGAGAATTTTTCCATTTGCTTCACTTGGCATATCCCCGTTTTCATATAATCGATATTGATTATCTCCAAATCCTAATATCTCGGACATCTTTGAGGCTGGCAATTCATACGTCTGCCGTATTTGTTTAATCTCATCAAGAAACGGTATGCCATACTTAATGCGATACTGGTTATATACCTGAGAGAGGTTGATTTCATCTATCTTTGTTATAGTAAACCGCTCTTTCGTATCTTCACATTCATAATACAAATAGATATACTGGAATGTCTCTTTCCGAAACGTCAGCTCGGAATCTTCTTGTCGGAGGATAATATCACCTCCTGTAAACGGACTTTTCATAGCTTTTTTCCTTTAAATGGGTGTTCTATTTTATGCTCGGCTACATGAAACGAAATACATATTGTTTGATAATTTTCTCTTCCAAGAGAGATCTTAATATAAACCTCTCTCTCTTTAACGTCTTTACCGAAAACCCATATATCACCTAAATGGTTAAGAGTATCAACAATTGGACCTTGAGAATAGTCTTCAACCTGTATCTTTTTAATAATTGATTCTCTATATTTTGGTGTTATTTCCAGCTCTGCCAATGTTTGAGTATTCTTCCCTCTATCATCTCTAAAAATAATACTGAATATACTTAGTTTTTGATGAAACTGTTTAAGGAATGCTTCAACATCTTCTTTTGTCGCCATTAGTTTTTTACTTTGCAAAGTTAGTAGTAAATTTGATATCTGGAGTAAATATGGTAATTTATAAACTTTAAAGTTGGAAATAGGGTGATAACACACATCAAGAGTGGATGAAAAGCAAATAGATGACTCCATTTTAAAGTGAAAAGAGGGCAAATGATTCCTGGAAAAATACAGGTAAGAAGGTAAATTCGAAGTGGATATTCCAACTTAGAAAGTTTTAATAGGCGTTTTCTTCTCCTTTGAAGATGTTTTTGATCGTCCAGAAGATGATCTTGAGGTCCAGGAGGGGGCTCCAATGGGTGATGTACCAGAGGTCGCGGTTGACTCTGCCTTCGAGCTGGTCGTAGGTGGTGATGCCGCCTCTGAAGCCGTTGACTTGTGCGTAGCCGGTAATGCCGGGCTTCACGCCGTGACGGTCCATGTAGTTGGACATCTTATCGGTATATTCTTCGGTGTGCCTGAGCATGTGGGGACGTGGGCCAATGACGGACATGTCGCCAATCAGGACGTTCCAGAACTGGGGGATCTCATCGAGGTTGCTCTTGCGGAGGAATTGCCCGAACCTGGTGATGCGTTCGTCTCTCCAGACTGCCTGACAGAGGTCGGCACAGGGGTTGAGACGCATGGTGCGGAACTTGTAACAGATGAATTCTCTTCCATCGCGACCGGTGCGTCGCTGACTGAAGAGCATGGGACCTCTGGAGGAACTCTTGATAAGTCCTCCAATGATCAGGAAAGCGAATGGGAAGATAAAAAGGATGACAAACAGGGAGAAGGTAAAGTCAAAGGCTCGTTTTGCCATCCTGCTTAGTGGATAGTTAATGGGGTACTCTTGCTGCACTGTTAATATCGTGGTGTCGAGTTGTTCCATAGATTAGAGATTTTAAACAACAAACGGGGCGTCGCCCCGTTTATTGTTCAAAAGGATAATTTATTCGGCTACAGCTTCGGGTTCAGCTGCTACTTCCGGCTTCGGTTCAGCTACTACTACAGGGGCATTCTTCTTAGCTAGCTCGGCGAGCTTGGCTTTGTTGTATTCTACTTCTGCTGCGAGACGTTGGGCTGCGGCTGCTTTTTTAGCATCCTGC